>Ga0335072_10000451_pt1 | contig 81136 bp, 78 predicted proteins | sample Lox_Sample_21_FD_206725 | JGI IMG/M metagenome (GOLD analysis project Ga0335072, IMG submission 206725) | Soil microbial communities from Loxahatchee National Wildlife Refuge, Florida, United States - Lox_Sample_2.1 | ecosystem: Environmental > Terrestrial > Soil > Wetlands | place: USA... | reverse complement strand
TTGCCGCACAAGCCGGCGCTCAGATTCTTGCCCGCGGCGGCAACGCTGTCGACGCCGCTATCGCCACAAATGCCGTCATGGGTGTCGTCGAACCAATGATGAACGGCATCGGCGGCGATCTCTTTGCCATCGTCTACGACGCCAAATCCGGCAAGCTCTACGGCCTCAATGCCAGCGGCTGGGCACCCGCAAAACTCACGCCCGAATTCCTCAAAGCTCGCGGGACCGACAAAATGCCTTACACCGGCATCAACACGGTCACGGTCCCTGGCGCTGTCGATGGCTGGTCAAAACTTCTCTCCCGCTTCGGCACGAAAAAATTCGCCGAGCTTCTCGCTCCCGCCATTCACTACGCCCGCGACGGTTTCCCCGTCGCCGAATGGGACGCCGCTTATTGGTCCGAAGCCGAGGACTATCTCCGCCGCGACAAAAATCTTGCGGCGACATACTTGATCGACGGCCACACCCCGGTTGTTGGCGAAGTTTTCAAAAATCCCGATCTCGCCCATTCTCTTTCGCTCATTTCTGCCGGAGGCCGCGATGCCTTCTACAAAGGGGAAATCGCCTCGCAAATCGTTGCTCTCTCCACAAAGCTTGGCGGCGCAATGCAAGCCTCCGATCTCGCCGATTATTCCGCCGAATGGGTCGAGCCCATCTCCACCACGTATCGCGGTTGGAGCGTTTACGAAATCCCGCCGAACGGCCAGGGGATTGCCGCCCTCACGATGCTCAACATCATGGAAAATTTTCCCTTCGCTTCATTTACAAACCCTGCCGACCGCTGGCACGTCATGATTGAGGCCAAAAAACTCGCCTATGCGGATATGCACCGCTACGTCGCCGATCCCCGATTCGCCACCGTGCCCGTCGAAGGAATGCTCTCGAAGGATTACGCCGCGCAGCGCGCCAAACTCATCGACATGTCCAAGGCAAATTGCAGCGTCTCGCCCGGCGAGCCGCAATTCCCCGCCAAGGGCGACACAACCTACCTCACAGTCGTCGACCGCGACGGCAATATGGTCTCGCTCATTCAAAGCAACTATGCGGAATTCGGCTCCCAGCTCGTCGCCGATGGCACGGGCTTCGTCCTGCAAAATCGCGGCGCTCTCTTCACCCTCGATCCTGCTTCACCCGACGTTCTCGCCGGCCACAAACGCCCGCTTCACACCATCATCCCCGCCTTCATGACTCACGGCGACACGCGCATCGCCTTTGGCATCATGGGCGGCTTCAACCAGGCGCAGGCTCACGCCCAATTCGTCTCCGACGTTGTAGATTTAGGAATGAATATCCAGCAGGCGCTCGAAACGCCGCGCTTCACGAAGCCGACGTTTTCGGGTTGCGATGTAGAAATGGAAGACCGCGTGCCTCAGGCGATTCGCGACTCTCTCGCCCAGCGCGGACACCAGATCATCCTTCTGGGTGATTATTCAGCAGAAATGGGCGGCGGTCAGGCTGTGCTCCGAAATTTCGCCACGGGGGTCAATTTCGGCGCCTCCGACCCGCGCAAAGACGGCGAAGCTATCCCACAGCCCCCGCCGCGCCATTAATTTTTGCTACTTGTGGTTGGCAGCCTCCGCCGCCAGCTTCAATTGTTCGTTCGCCTGCTCCAACAAATCTTTCGCTTTCTGCGCGTGTCCCTGCATGTCCCATTCATTCGCTTCCTGCGCGGCCACGATTTTGTTGTACGCCATGTTCGTCAACCGCTGCGCCGCCGCCAGGTTCGGGTGCCGTCCCGGGCTCACGTTCTGCGCCGGATGTTGCCCCAAAGCGACTCCGCCAAACAACAGAATCGTTCCCGCGAGTGCACTCACAATGAGATTTCTCTTCATTCTCTCAGCTCCTCGATTTGGAAGTGGAAGAAACCCTCTTCCGCCAAACACGAATTGCCCAAAAAAGTTGCTGCCTCCGAACAGGGGGATCCGCGTGCTTGCATCCGCTTCTTGACTGCGTCCGGCAATTGACTCATCCTCTTCCCCGCGTTCTGGAGGCCTCATGCATCGAACCTCATTTCTTGCGGCTCTTTTTCTCGTCTCCCTGCCAGTCGCCGCGCAGCAACCGCCATCTTTCATCACCGAATCGAGCCCCGTCATTGCCATTCAGCACGTCCAGCTCTTCGACGGCACCGGCGCCGCACCGCTCTCGGATCAAACCGTCGTCTTCGACCACGGTAAAATCACCGCCGTCGGTCCCGCCTCCTCTGTTACGCCTCCCTCCGGCGCAAAGCTCATCGACGCCTCCGGAAAGACCCTTATCCCCGGCATTGTCGGCATGCACGAGCATCTTTTCTACCTTTCCCTTTTCGCCGGCGACCAGCCCGTCGCCTTCGAGCAACCCTACGCTTTCCCGCTCCTCTATCTCGCCAGCGGAGTCACCACCGCCCGTACCACCGGTTCCATGGACCCCTACGCCGACCTCCACATCAAGGCCGCCGTCGATGCCGGCCAGCTCCCCGGGCCGAATCTTTTCCTCACCACTCCCTATCTTCAAGGCTCTCCCACCTTGTTTTTCCAGATGCACGAGCTCAAGGATGCCGCCGAGGCCCGCTCCTTCATCGACTATTGGCACTCCGTCGGCTTCACCTCTGTCAAGGCCTACGCCAATATCCATGCGGACGAATTGCGCGCTGGCATCGATGAAGCCCACAAGCTCGGCATGAAAGTCACCGGCCATCTCTGCTCCGTTGGTTATCGCGACGCCGCCGAAATGGGCATCGACAATCTCGAGCACGGTCCTTTTCAGGCGCCCGACGGCGAGCTTTACTCCAAATACAAACTCGGCGGCGGCGACTGCGACTACCTCGCCATCGTCGGCGAACTCGCCCAGAAAATTTCTCCCGACGGCCCCGAGCTCGCCGAGACCACCCGCGTCCTCCTCGCCCATCACGTCGCCATCACCTCCACGCTCGCCGTGGAAGAAAACGGCACGCGTCCGCCCATGGCCCCCTCCGGCTACATGTCGCGCGTTCAGGCGCTCCTCACGCCCGCTTCCTGGTCTCACGCCATGACCTTCCGCGCCATCGCCTCTGGCTTCGACCAGCTCGAAGAGACCGGTCTCCACAAGGAAATGAAGTTTGAAGTGAACTTCGTCAAAGCGGGTGGATTGTTAATGGCGGGCTGCGACCCCACCGGCGACGGCCACACTCTCGCCGGTCTCGGCGACCAGCGCAACTACGAGCTTCTCGTCGAAGCCGGTTTCTCTCCGTCGGAAGCAATTCACATCATGACGTTCAACGGCGCTTCCTTCCTCGGCATTTCCGATCGTGTCGGCTCCATCGCCACCGGCAAACAAGCCGACCTCGTGCTGCTTAACGGTGACCTCGCCAAAGACCCTGCGGTCATCGAGCATCCCATCACCGTCTTCAAAAACGGCGTCGGCTACGACTCCCAGGCCATCTATTCCTCGCTCGCCCACCAGGTCGGCGCCCAGTAGCTTCGTCCGCGTTCTGCCACCAAAGGCCGCAGGGGCACGCATGCCAAGCCCGCCCCTGCGCCAAAGAGTCGGTCTTTTTTTCGCCGCAGCTCTCATTCTCCGCCGCTCACGTCTACTTCGTTGTCACCGTCGACGGCGCCACCAGTTCGAGTATCCCGAATTTGTCAGGCGTATGAAAACTCTCGTTCATCACTGCCTGCCACATGATTTTCTTCCCGCCGTCCGCCGCCCACTGGCTCCTGTAAAAATTAATTCGGAATCGCGTTCCACCTTGCACTGGACCATTCGCAATCGCCGTCATCGGAATCTTCATTGCCCCATACCAGATCTTCTGCCCGCGGTCGATTCGCGCCGCCACCTGAAAGCCTGAATTCCATTTCCATCCGCCGCCCTCGTGCGGATGCTCCAAATCGATATCCAAATCCACCCATTCTCCCTGCGGCGACATTTCGAATTCCTTGTATTGCTTGATGTCATCGAAATTCCATCCGATGAACACCTCCGCCACATCCCATTTCCACAATTCGTTCGTTTCCGTCGCCGTTTGCGGGTCTTCCTTCAGGCGCAGGTCTTGATACGGGCACACAAACAAGAAGTACAGATTCTTTTCTGTCCATCGCGAATAGATCGTTGTCCGGTATCCCTTCACAGTCTTTCCCCACGGGTCCCGCTCCGCCACAATCGGCTGCGCTCCCTGCCAAAAGGCATCGCCCGGATTCGTGCTCAGCTCCGCATCCGCTGGCGCTTCCATGCTATACGCCGTTCCCGCATTTTTTCCGCTCGTGCTATCGAGCTTCTTCGTGCCGGCGCTGCTCCCGCACACCAGCGCCAGCACCCCGGCAGTTGCGAGGGACATTTGAATTGCTGTTTTCATTCGCGAATATTCCCGGAAAGCAATTTGGGAGGAAATTCAAACTGTCAGGCAGCCGTCTGGCGGAAATTACGACTCTTCCTTGAACTCGCCGGTCTGTATCGTCAAGTATCGCTCGTATCCCATTTCCTTGATCTGATGCAGTTGCGCTTCGAGCCAGTCCACGTGCCCCTCTTCGTCCTTCAGTAGCGTCACCAGCAGGTCTCGTGACCCGTTGTCCTTCTGTTCCATCGCGATCTGCACCGCCGCGTTGTATTGCGCCACTGCCGAGGTTTCCAGCTTCCAATCCGCCTCGATCATGTCTTTCACCGTCGAGCCCACCGACAATTTCAGCGGCTCCATCGTCGGTATGCCATCCAAAAACAAGATCCGCTCGAGCAGCGCTTCCGCGTGCTTCATCTCGCCGATCGACTGCTTCTTGATGTAGTCCGAAAGCTTCCGGTATCCCCAGTTCTCGCACATCTCCGCGTGCAGAAAATACTGGTTGATCGCCGTCAGCTCTTCCCGCAGCGCCTTGTTCAGCTCTTCGATAACCTTCGCGTTTCCCTTCATGGCCGTGAAGTATGCCACATTTCTCGCGGTCCGCGACAATTCATCTGGCTCTCATCCATTTCTCTTCTTCTGCGCGTTGTGGTTCGCGCCGTCGGGCGTATACTGAACGCGTCCTTATTTTGTAGATTCTCTCGCGAGGATATCCACCGGCCTCATGCGCCTGCGTAGAACGAAAGACCTCTGGCAATACACGATTGCCGCCATCGATACCGACATCGGCCGCGTCCACGACATTTACTTTGACGATGAGACCTGGACAATCCGCTATATTGTCGTTGCCACGGGCGTTCTCATGGCACGCCGCGAAGTCCTCATCTCTCCCACCGCTCTGCGGCCCCGCGCCTGGGCGCCTCTCCACATCTGCGCCAATCTTTCCTGGCAGCAGGTTCTCACCAGTCCCAGCATCGACCTTCACAAGCCCATCTCCCGCCAGCACGAAATCGAGCACCATGACCACTACGGCTTGCTCTACTATTGGCGCGGCAAGGGCCTCTGGGGCGCTCACTCGCATCCGGCCGCTCTCGCCAAAGCCGGGAAAACCGGCTCCAATCCGAAATCCGTGATTGAAAATCCATCCCCGGACGCGCATCTCCGCAGCGTTCGCAATATCGCAGGCTATCACGTGTCCGCCATCGGCGGTGAAATCGGCCACGTCGAGGATTTTCTCTTCGATGACAAAACCTGGGAGATCCGCTACGTTATCGTCGACACTCGCAACTGGTGGCCCGGCAAGCGCGTCCTGATCCACCCCGAATGGATCGATCGCGTCAGTTGGAAAAACCGCAAGATCTACGTGAAGCTGTCCCGCGAAGTCATCGGCAATAGTCCAAAATGGGACTCCCGCCAGCCCATCAGCCGCAAATATGAGCTCCAGCTTCACCAGCACTACGGCTGCCCGCCCTATTGGGAGACCCTGAAGTAATCTGTTTGGTTGTCGATTTCCCGGCCTCTCCGCCGGCTCGATAATCTTTTATCCGCCTTGCTGCGACTGCCCGCCGGCCCCTCCTTCCACCGGCGCAATGTGCGCTGCAATCAGTGACCGTGCTTCCGGCGTGCCGATAATCAGCAACCGATCGTTTTTCTGCAGCACCGCATCGCGTGTCGGCAGGATGATCTCACCGCCGCGAACAATCCCGATGATTTCGAGCGCCTTTCCGTGCACCTCTTCGTAGCATGCCTGGATCGTCTTCCCCACCAGCTCGCTTTCCGGTCTCAGCATTCCCACGTTCAGCTCTTTCCTTCCCGGCACCTTCACGGGTATTCCCGAATCGAGCAGCGCCACAAGGTCCAGATGCCCGATCTTCGCCGCGCTCGGAATTCTGCTGGTCCCCAGCAGCCGCAACGCCAGTTGCACGTTTTCCACATATCTTGTGGGCGACTGCGCCCGTCCCGGAACCTGCGCCTCATAGAGGCTGCGATACTTCAGCCGTCCTGAAAGCGAAGTCTGCACCAGATAGCTCACCAGCATTGCAAACGTCGCCGCCGGCAGCAGCTTGTATCCGCCCGTCATTTCCGTCACCATCACCAGGGCCGCAATCGGAACTCGCGCCGCCGCTCCGAACACCGCCAGCATTCCCACCACCACGAACATCGCCGCGGGCAGATGAACCGCCGCCGCCAGAAATCCTCCCAGCATCGCCCCTGTGAACAGCGTCGGCGCAAACACGCCTCCGGATCCGCCGGAAGAGACCGTCAGCGCGAACGCCAGAATCTTCAGAAAAATCAGCGCCAGCATCAGCTCCATTGCCAGTTGTCCGTAGATTGCTTCCTGGATCCATCCGTACCCGCCCCCGAGCACTTGAGGAAATCCCAGCGCGATCAATCCCACTCCCAGCCCGCCAATCGCCGGGTTCAAAGCCGCTGGAACCGGCAGCGCCCGAAAACCGTCCCGCAGCTTGTAAAAAAATTCCGGCAAAACCGTGGCGACCACACCGCCTGCAATCCCCAGCACACCAAACCACGCGTACTCAGGCCCGCTCAGGTGTGCTCCCGCGGCGGGATAATCGAACAACGGCCTCCAGCCCACAAACAGTCCGTTCACCCCGTAGGCGACCACCGCAGCCAGCATCGTATAAAGCAGCGCCCCGGCCTCGAACTCCATATTCCCGTACAGTACTTCCACCGCAAAAAAAGCGGAGCCGATCGGCGACCGGAAAATCGCCGACAGCCCCGCCGCCATACCCATCAAAATCAGTAGATTTCTTTCTTCATCCTTCCTGTGCCCAAGTGTCGCGTAAATTGACGCCACGCCGGCGCCAATCAGCGCCGTCGGTCCTTCGCGTCCCGCCGACCCTCCCGATCCTATCGTTATCGCCGACGCTACCAGCTTCAGAGGCGCTACTCGCGCGCGGATGAACCCTCCTGCGCGGTGGAACGCCTTCACCACCGTGTCCGTTCCATGTCCTTCTGCTTCGGGCGCGAAGTTGTAGACGATAAGTCCGGAAATCAGGCCGCCGAGCGTCGTTGCCACGGGAATCAACCACAGTCCGTGCGGTCCAATCGTCTGCCAGAGTCCTCCGCCTTCCGACGGGAGTCCGGGCTGGTGATACCCCGCCAGCCGCACCAGGAAAATGTCGTCGCAGAGCCGCAAGGCCCACCGGAAGAGCGCCGCCGCAAGCGCTCCGACCACGCCGAGTACCGCCGCTTCGGCCAAAAGTCTCGGTTCACTCTCCCGAACCACGCCATCCTCCGCCCGATTCTAATCCCGGCAAAGTCTAGCATGGCGCCTGGAGCGCGAACCAAGCACACCTTGGCAATTTCCCCCGCGCTGCGTCGGCAATCTCCAGTTTCTGTTTAGGACGTATCGGGCTTAGATATCTGCGGTGCGGAGTCGCCTCAAGCACATCGGCTGTCGCGGGAATCACTTCCCTCACTCTCCAAAAGTCCACAGCTACGGTCATTTGACGCCAATGATAAAATCAAAAGAGGTATGAAAAATCTCCATGTCGCCGCCGCTGAAATCCTCCCAACCTTGGCGATCCTTCCCCACTCGTTCTAGACCCAAACAAAACTCGCGCCTCAAGTCCTCTATTGCGTTGATTTCCCTCTCCTTGTCCCCCGCATCTCGTAAATCTGCGAATCCTGGCCACATCTCCCGAACGCACGCGCTTGCTTTCTTCCCTTTTTCACGAATCACGGGTCACGGATCACGGGCCACGGCCTCTCGGTTCGCAACACATCGAAAAACCGGAATCGCCATAATCTCCAGAAAACAAACGACCGGGCCTCTTGCGGTTCGCAACACCTTCCGACCCCTCCCCGTCCGCAATCCTGCGGAGCGCAAACCCGAAAAATTAACGCGCAGAGACTCCTCGACTATCACTTTAATTTCAAAAAGGGCGGCAAGGAAGGAAACGGAAGATGCAGCGCGAGCAAATTTCAATTGGCAATTTCGCAAAATCGCACTTCAAGTGTTACTCGAATTGTCGATTTGCCGACAATCCGGATCAAACCGCTCTCTGCGGCTTCAGTTCCGCACAAGAGAGCGAATCTTCTGGATCACCAAATCAATTCCCACCTGGTTTTCTCCGCCCTCGGGAATGATCACATCCGCGTATCGCTTCGACGGCTCGACGAATTCCATGTGCATCCGCCGCACCGTCTTCAAATACTGCTCGACCACCGATTCCACCGTCCGTCCGCGCTCCCGAATGTCCCGCACCATCCGCCGGATAAAGCGAAGATCCGCGTCCGTGTCCACGAATATCTTGATGTCCATCAATTCGCGGAGCGCGCCGTTCTCGAAAATCAGGATCCCTTCCACAATGATCGCCGCGCGAGGCTCGATCCGCACCGTCTCTTTCCGCCGCGCGTACTTCGCAAAGTCGTACGACGGCCGATCGATCGCCTTTCCGGCGCGCAGACTCTTCAAATGCTCCACCAGGTAAGGCGTGTCCATCGACGCCGGGTGGTCGTAGTTCTGCTTCACCCGCTCTTCAATCGGCAGCTCCGGCATGTCTCGGTAGTAGTTATCCTGCTGCAGGACAATAACATTCGCTTCGGACAGGGCGCTGATAATGCTCCGCGTGATCGTTGTCTTTCCCGATCCGGTTCCCCCGCAAATGCCGATAATCAGCGGCCGAATTGCCTCACCTCGCCGGTTTTTTCTTGCCCTTCTTTTCTTCGATTGCGGCCTGCGCCGCCGCCAGCCGAGCAATCGGCACGCGAAACGGCGACGCGCTCACATAATTCATCCCCACCCGGTGGCAGAATTTTACGCTTTCCGCGTCTCCTCCATGCTCGCCGCAGATTCCCACCTTCAGCTTTGGCCGCGACGATCTCCCGCGCTCGATGCCCCACCGCATCAACATGCCCACGCCCGGAACGTCCAACGTCTGGAACGGATCGGCCGGAAAGATGGCGGCCTTCCGCTCGTCCACGTATTCCGGCAGAAATCGTCCCGCATCGTCGCGCGAGAGTCCCAGCGTCGTCTGTGTTAGGTCGTTTGTGCCAAACGAAAAGAACTCCGCGACTTCGGCAATCTCATTCGCCAGCAGCGCGGCCCGCGGCAGCTCAATCATCGTTCCAACCAGATATTCAAGCTTCACTTGAGATTCTGAAATGATCGCGTCCGCCACTTTTCGTGTCGCTTCCTCCAGAATTTTCAGCTCGCGTTTCTCCATCACCAGCGGGTGCATGATTTCAGGCAGTACTTTGATTCCCCGCTTCTTGCAATCGATCGCCGCTTCGATGATGGCACGGACCTGCATCTCCAGAATTTCCGGATATATGATGCAGAGTCGGCAACCGCGCAACCCCAGCATCGGATTCGCTTCGTGCAGTTGCTCCACTCGCCGTTCGATGGCCGCGCGAGTGGTGCCGATCTTTCTCGCCAGATCCTCCTGCTTCTCCGGATCGCGAGGGATGAACTCGTGAAGCGGCGGATCAATCAGCCGGATCGTCACCGGATAACCATCCATCGCCTCGAAGATGCCGATGAAATCCCGCCTCTGGAACGGCAGGAGCTTCGCCAGCGCCGTTCGCCGCGCTTCCGTCGTGTCCGCCAGAATCATCTCCTGGATCGCCTGTTGCCGCAGCACGCTTTGCTCCGGATGCACGAAGTCCTTGAAGAACATGTGCTCGGTGCGGCACAGCCCGATTCCTTCCGCTCCCATGTCCCGCGCCACCTTCGAATCGTGCGGCGTATCCGCATTCGTGCGCACTCCCAGCCGTCGAGTCTCGTCGGCCCATTTCATCAGCGTTTCGTATGCTTTCGGCGGTTCCGGCCGCACCAGCGAAATCTCGCCCGAGTACACCGAGCCGTCTCCGCCATCGAGCGAAAGCCAGTCGCCCTCCTTCACCACGTTTCCCTTCACGCTCATCTGCTTTTTCTCGGCGTCGATTTGGAGAGATTCTGCGCCAACAATGCAGCATTTTCCCCATCCACGCGCCACCACCGCGGCGTGGCTCGTCTTCCCTCCCGTCGCCGTAAGCACTCCCTGCGCCACGAACATTCCCCCTACGTCCTCCGGGCTCGTCTCGCGCCGTACAAGAATCACTTTTTCTCCTCGCTCGGCCCAGTGCTCTGCGTCTTCGGCGGTGAATACGGCCTTGCCTACGGCCGCTCCGGGAACCGCGTTAATGCCAGAAGCGATTTTTCTTTTTTCGAGTTCTACTCGAGAAAGCGAGGGGTCGAGAATGGGATAAAACAGCCGCTCGATGTCTTCCGCTTTAATTCGCTCGAGCGCTTCTTCTTTTTTGATCAATCCTTCTTTCGCCATATCAACGGCGATGCGGAAAGCGGCGCTCGGCGACCTCTTGCCCGTTCTCGTTTGCAGCATGTAGAGTTTGCCGCGCTCGACCGTGAACTCCATGTCCTGCATATCGCGATAGTGTTTCTCAAGCTTTTCTCTAACTTTCTCAAGCTGCGTGTAAACCTTCGGCATCGCCTTCTTCAATTCGGAAAGGTGCATCGGAGTGCGAATACCCGCGACAACATCCTCGCCTTGCGCATTCAAAAGAAAGTCTCCGTAGAAAACTTTCTCCCCAGTCGAAGGGTCGCGGGTGAAGCACACTCCCGTTCCGGAATCTTCCCCTGTGTTCCCGAACACCATTTGGACCACATTCACGGCCGTGCCGAGCAGGCCAGTGATTTTCTCTACGCGGCGGTACGTCACAGCTTTTTCCGCCATCCAAGACTCGAAGACGGCGCCGATGGCGCCCCAAAGCTGCTCGATTGGATCCTCCGGAAACTCCTTCCCCGTTTTCTGCCGGAAATGCTCTTTGTACTCGCCCACCAGTTGCCGCCAGCCCTGCGCGGAGACCTCCGTATCGTCTTTGACTTTCAGGTATTGCTTCAAAGCGCGCAACCGGGCTTCGAGATCTTCCTTCGAGAGGCCGATGACCACGGTCGAATACATTTGAACGAACCTGCGGTAGGCGTCGTAGGCAAAGCGTTCGTTGCGCGTCGATTCGGCAAGCCCCTGAACGGATTTTTCGTTCAGTCCGAGGTTCAGAATTGTTTCCATCATGCCGGGCATCGAGCGAGCCGAGCCGGAACGCACGCTGACGAGCAGCGGATCCTTCGCGTTGCCGAGCTTTTTGCCGGTCAGCTTTTCCAGCCGCGCCAGGTTTTTTGCCACTTCCGCGCGCAGCTCCTTCGGATACTTCTTGCCGTGATTCAAGTAGTAGTCGCAGGTCTCCGTCGTGATGGTGAAGCCGGCGGGAACGGGCAATCCAATGCGCGTCATTTCCGCAAGGCCGGCTCCCTTGCCTCCCAGCAAGTCGCGCATATCGCCAGTTCCATCCGCTTTGCCCGCACCAAAGAAATAAACAGATTTCATTTCATCCCCCCGAGATTTAGAAATAAGAATTCAATCTTGCGTTTTGTCGGCAGGCCGACAGCTCAAGAAAAAGTTGAAGTTGAACAATGGCATTGATCCTTCTTTGACCACTTCATGAGATCCCACGGCGACTACTCTTGCGCCTGAAATTGAAGTTTCACTTTCGCTTGCACCCCAAATTCTGCCGTCAAGCTTAGCGCCCTTCTTCCGAGCCAATCTCGGAGAAATCGGCAATCGTCGAGAACTCCTTCAGCAGTCCGTCGAGCAGCGCCAGCCGGTTTCTCCGAACGGTTTCTTCCTCAGCCATCACCAGGACTTTGTCAAAAAATCCATCGACTGCAGGACGCAGCCCGCTGATGGCCTCGAGCGCCTGGCGGTATTTTCGCTCCTTGCGCATCTGCGCAGCACGTTCGCCGATCTTTCGCGCCGCGCCAAAAAGCTCGCGCTCCGGTGCCTCGCGGAAGAGTTCTGGCTGCACGGCCGATTGGCCCCGGTCCGCTTTTCCCGCCGATTTCTCAAGAATGTTGCGGATTCGCTTGAACGACGCCGCCAGCGGCACGAAATCGCGCGTGTGGCGGATGGCCTTTATAGCCGCCACGCGCTCGACCGCGTCTGCCAAATCATCCGCGCCAGCAGCAAACGCGGCATTGATCTCGTCATAGGCGTATCCATTCCGGTCGCGAAGGATGAACTTCGCTCGATCGAGAAGAAAATCGAGAACCTGCTTTTCCAGCTCCGGTCCAGCTTGAATTTTGGGCGGGTGTTCGTGAAGCGCCCGCGCAGCCGCAGAGATGGCAGTCGAAAGCGAAAGCGGCAGCTTCTTCTCAAGTATCACTTTTACTATGCCAAGAGCGGCGCGCCGCAAGGCAAAGGGATCGCTCGACCCCGTCGGAATGGCTCCCACTGCGAAGCACGCCACCAGCGAATCCAATTTGTCCGCGAACGAAACTGTGCAGCCCGTCAGATTTCTCGGCAAGGGATCGTCGAGGCCCACCGGTTTGTAATGATCGTACACGGCCGAGGCAATCTCTTCCGGTTCCCCCTGCGCTCTCGCATAGAGCCCACCAACGATTCCCTGCAATTCCGGAAATTCTCCAACCATTTCCGTGATGAGGTCGCATTTTGCCAATTCTGCAGCACGGTCAGACCCGGCAACGTCCGCCTGCGTGATGCCGCCGCTGAACCATTGCTCGGCAAGCCACCGGGCAATGGCTCGCATCCGCTCCACTTTGTCGCGATAGCTTCCAAGGCGGGATTCGTAGGTGACCGCAGAAAGTTTCGGGAGGTATTCCGCGAGGGGAATTTTCTGGTCCGTTTCCCAGAAGAACCTCGCATCGGCAAATCGTGCCCGCAGCACCCTTTCGTGCCCGCCGCGAACCAATCCCTTCGCATCGCGAGGCAGATTAATCACTGCAAGGAAATGCGGAGCGAGCTCCCCATCTCGCGATTCCAGGGCAAAATACTTCTGGTGGTCGCGCATGACCGTGATCAGGATCTCCTCGGGCAGCGCCAGAAACGAAGGGTCGAAGTCCCCGGAAATTACAGTCGGATATTCATTCAAAAAGGTTACGGATCGGAGCAGCGCGGCATCCTCGTGCGCGCGCAAGTGTCTTCGCGCGGAAAGCTCTTGAATCTCCGATTCGATCTTGCGCCTCCGTTCTTCCGGGCGGACCAGGACGAAATTCTTTTTCAGACTGGATTCGTAGTCTTCCGGAGAAGAAACGCGAATCTGACGCTTCCCGAGAAAGCGATGGCCGTCCGTGCGATCCCCCGAGTTGACGGCGGCAAACGAAAAACGGATGACGTCGCTACCCAGCAGAGCAACAATCCAGCGAACCGGGCGGATGAACCGCGGCCCCTGCGCTCCAGTCCAATACATCGAACGCGGCCAGGAAATCTCTTGGATCACTTGCGGAAGAATCTCCGCGAGAACGTCTGCCGCAGGACGACCCTTGATCGTCCGAGTGATCGCCACGCACTCGCCCTTTGGAGTCGCAATGATTCTTAAATCGCTGACGCTCACTCCCTGTTTTTCAGCGAAGCTCTGCGCGGCGCGTGTCGGCGCGCCGACATTGTCGAAAGCAACCGATTTCGGCGGGCCGACGATTTCATTCGTTACGTCCGCTTGGCGCAGGAGAGCGCGGCGCGAAATCGCGGCCAATCTCCGAGGCGCACCGAATGTCTCAACGAAATCACTCGTCGAGGTGGGCGCTACGAGAGCATGCGCAAGAAAATATTTTTCAAGTAGCACTTTAAGTTCTTGCGATGCACGCAAAATCATTCCCGCGGGAATCTCTTCACATCCGATTTCGAAAAGAAAATCACCAAACTCGGACTTCGAGTTTTTCTTCATGCCCGCACGTGACGTTCGAGAGGATTGCTTCATGAAAGAGCCTTGGCAGTTGAAGAATTCGTTGAGAATTGCTGGTCGAGCCATGCTTCGGCAACGCGCGTAGCCAGCTTGCGCACCCGGCCGATCATTGCAGCTCTCTCCGTGACGGAGATCGCGCCGCGCGCGTCGAGGACATTAAATAGATGAGAGCACTTCAAAGTGAGATCGTAGGCGGGAAGAATAGGAAAGCGAGCCCGCGCAATTCCCTTCGAACCGGGATAAGCCGCGAGAAGCCGTGTCGCCTCCGCTTCGCTGAGATCGAATTGCTTGCGAGTGGCTGAGGCATCGGCATACTCGAAATTGTAAGCCGAGAATTGCTGCTCCTCCGCCAAGCGAACCTGGCCGTAGCTCACATCTTTCGACCACATCACGTCGTAGATGTTCTCGACACCCTGAAGGTATGCCGCGATGCGGTCGAGGCCATACGTGAGCTCGACCGGCACCGGATCGAGCGCCTGTCCGCCGCTTTGCTGGAAGTAAGTGAATTGCGTAATCTCGAGACCGTCGAGAAGCACCTGCCAGCCAATTCCCCACGCTCCGAGAGTGGGAGACTCCCAGTTATCCTCCTCAAACCGAATGTCGTGGTCGCGCAGATCGATTCCGATTTCGCCGAGACTCTTCAAATAAAGGTCCTGAACGTCGGATGGCGATGGTTTGAGGATTACTTGAAGTTGCGTGTGTTTATAGAGGCGGTTCGGATTTTCACCATAGCGGCCATCGGCAGGCCTGCGGCTCGGCTGTGTGTATACGACGCGATATGGATCCGGTCCGAGGACGCGGAGAAAAGTCTCCGGGTGCATGGTTCCGGCGCCGACTTCGACGTCGTACGGCTGCTGCAGGATGCAACGGCGCGTGGTCCAATATCGCTCGAGCTTGAAAAGCAAGTCCTGAAATGTGAGGCCCTGCAGCGGGCGGATTCCGGATTTCGGCGTCATTGCGCGGGAGACTCCAGAAGATCTCGTGAAACAAGCTTTCGATCGATCTGCGATTCGATCACGTCCAGCATAACATCGGTCACCTCGCGAGCCGCGCGCGGCGCAATGTTTTTTTCGTCGAGTCGGTCGAGCTTCTCGGCAAGCATCGCACGCGCCGAGGCAAGCGCGGCGGGAGAAAAGGTTCGCATTCCTGAAGTCCGGCAGCGGCCGCAAGCAAGGCCGGAGGCGCCGCGCGAAAAGTATGCGGGATCGCCAGTGGCGATTGCTTTTCCGCAACGGAAGCAGGCGTTGAGCGCCGGAAGCCATCCGGCCAGGCGAACAGTCCACAGCGAAAAGTACGCAAGCGGGAGTTCTGGATGAAGAGTCCGTTTGATCGCCTGAGCGGCGAGAAGAAGAAGCCGGAAGTTGGCGTCCGAAGGCTCGTGCTCGGGAAGAACAGACTCCGTGACCTCGCACAAAATCGAGAGCGCGACGCTCGAAGGAAAATCGGAAAAGGCGCTGACGAAAGATTCGATCAATTCGGACTGGGTAATGCGGACGAGCTCGCGAGTCTCCTTCTGGAAGAACCAGATGCGGTCGTGCGAAAGGCGTTCGAGCGTGGAGCCGAAGCGGCTCTTGGTCCGGCGAGCCCCCGCGGCGACTCCGCGAACGCGGCCCATTGTGCGGGAGAGAAAGCTAACCAGCCGGTCGGATTCTCCGAGCGAGTAGCTTTGCAGGATGATCGCTTCGGATTCGTGGAGTGGCATCGGATGTCGGCGCGCCGACAGACCCGCCGCCTTCGCGCGCAACACAGAGCGCGCAAGAAGCAACAGGCCGCGTGCGGGAACCGATTTTTTTATCACAGCCATCACGACGGCGCAAATGAGAAACAAGATGCAGCCAGAAATTCAGATCGCCATCGACGCGATTGGCGTTTGCAAATCGGAACCGCTTCGCTACAGTGTGGCGCGATGAGAAGACACCTTCGTGCAGTCGACGTTGCCGGTGTTGGATTGAACGCAACGGACACGATCATCCGTTTGCCGCACTACCCGGCCCTGGACTCGAAAGTCGAGATTCGCTCCGTCAACGTCCACGCTGGAGGGCAAGTGGCGAGCGCGATTGTCGCTTGCCGCCGCTGGGGTTTGAAGGTGAGGTATGCGGGAAAAGTGGGAGACGATGAAGCTGGAAGATTTCAGATTGCGGAAATGAAGAGAGAGAAAGTGAAAGCGCACTGGGTTATCGCAAAGGGGCAATCGAGCCAGATTGCATACATCCTTGTGGATGCGATCTCTGGCGAAAGAACCGTCTTGTGGAAACGCGACTTGAAGATTTCCTTGCAACCTCAAGAAGTGAAGGAGGTGTTGGTTTTGAAATCTAAAGTATTACTTGTAGATGGCCATGACCCCGGAGCGGCAAGAAAAGCGGCAAAACTCGCAAAGCGAAGTAATACTTTCGTTGTCGGAGATTTCGACAATTTGTACGCAGGAGTTGAAGGCCTGCTTGAATATGTGGACTTCCCAATTACTTCTCGCGATTTCCCGCGAAGGCTGACCGGCGAAAAGGATCTCTTGAAGTCGCTTCCTCTGCTCTTCGAAAGGTTCGGATGTCGTGCGTGTGGTGCGACGATCGGGAGGCTGGGGGTGATTGTATGGGACGGCGTGAGATTTCATCTCTGCCCGGGATACCGAGTGAAGGCCATCGACACAACGGGCGCGGGGGATATTTTCCACGGCGCCTTCGCGTTTGGGCTGGTCCAGAGGTGTAGCATGGACGAGATTCTGGAGTTCAGTTGCGCGGCGGCGGCGCTGAATTGCACGGCGCTCGGCGCACGGGGAGGTATTGCTTCCCTGCGGGAGATTCAAAAGTTGAGGGCGAAAGGCGCGAGGTCCGAGAGGGCTTACCAAGAGGACAAACTACAACAAGCCGCAAGACGGGCTGTCCACGACACGAGCAAACCAGCAAAATTCCGAGGAAGCCGCTGAAGGCAAATAGGACCCGATGATTCCTCTGAAGAATTTGGACCCGAGGCGGTCGTTCCCTTTTCTGACGATCGCGCTGATTGTGGCGAACTTCGTTGTGTTCTTTCACCAGATTTCGCTGCCGGCAAAGGCGGCCGATGCGTTCATTTATCACTACGGGCTTGTGCCAGCGCGAGTATCGGAGTTCTTGGCCAGCGCTCGGCACGTCAGCGCCGCCGACGCGTTCCTACCCTTCTTCACCTGCATGTTCCTCCACGGAGGATGGCTGCACATTCTGGGGAACATGTGGTTCCTGTGGATTTTCGGCGCCAATGTGGAAGACCGGCTGGGCGGAACGGTTTATCTTCTGTTTTACTTCGTCTGCGGACTTTTTTCCGGCGTGACGCAGACTGTCTTCTCATGGGGATCGCACATCCCATCAGTGGGAGCGAGCGGCGCGATTGCGGGAGTCCTGGGAGCGTTCATAGTCTTTTTCCCGCGCTCGCGGATATTGACGCTCGTGCCGCTGATTGTCTTCTGGTTTCTGGCGCGCATTCCGGCAGTCGTTTTCATAGGACTGTGGTTCGTGGTGCAGTTCTTCAGCGGCGTAAGTTCGCTAAGCGTTTCAAGGGCCTCGGAAATGGGAGGCGTTGCTTGGTGGGCGCACGTTGGAGGATTCATGATGGGCGCGATTCTGGCGCTCGTGGTGAATGGCGCAAGTGGCGGGCAAAGAAGAAGGAGCGCTTATTATGAACAGTATTGAGCCGTGGCGTGTGGGACGATGAGGACAAGCGGTCGCGCAATACCGTAGAATGTTTGCAAGACCAGCCCTTCGTGCGCGCAACCCAAGCCCTGCGTTTCGAGTCCAAATGGAAGTGCAGCATTGTCTCTAGGGGGAGTGATGAAAAGACAACGAATGATTGGCTTCGCGATTTTGGCGGTCATGATTCTCGCGCTGGGAACTCCCAGTCCCCTGCCAGCGCAGAATCAGGTGCTCGGAAAAGTGGAAATCCAAGGGAAGACCAAAATCGACAAAACGTCCGGCGTGTGGGTGGACGGGCAATACGTTGGATTCGTGAAAGAACTCAAGGGGAACAAGAAGCTCCTGCTTTTGCCGGGAGAGCATGAAATCACAATCCGGCAAGCGGGGTATTTGGACCAGGTGGAGAAAGTGACTGTGGAGCCCGGGCAGACAACTACGGTCACCGTGGCAATGCAGAGAGATCCCAATGCGCAATTCCCCTCGGGAGCGACATCGGAAATCAAACTACAAGTGACGCCGGACCGGGCGGCGGTGTTTCTCGACAACGGATACGTCGGCTCGGTGAAGGAGTTTAGCGGCGTGGGGAAAGCGATGGTTGTCGCGTCCGGGAAGCATCACCTGAAGATTGCTCTGGCCGGCTATCAGGACTTCACAACGGAAGTGAATCTCCGGCCGAACCAGAAGATAACAATCAAAACGGATCTACTGGCGGGAAGCATCACGCAGGCGGGATCTTCGATCAAGAGCAATTAGAAAGGCGACACTGGGGGCTGAGATTGTCGACAAGCCGACATCGAAAGTGACGGATTACAATCGCAAACTTAAATGCTCCAGCAGCACCTTAAGGTGATCTCGAAGAGTTAGAGGTTAACTTTCGAATCTTGGCTCGGGCGACGCTGGGCCGCACAAAAGTCAAAGTTGTACTGGAGAAGTTTCCAGCTAAGCGTAGAGGCAGTCCTTCGCATTTTGGGCGCGGTGCCTACGTGGGTTTGGGAACGGTGAAGACGTGGATGGCGGTTAACATGCGAACCCAGCGCGCTGGGCGCTTGTCGCGGGGGACGATGAGACGAAGAGGGCCGAGCCTATCGTCCAATGGCTTGCCCGACAGACTAAACGCAACGAGGACGTCCGCACCTCCGATGCTCGGATCCAATTCAGCCAGTGAGAAAACGACGCGGTAGCCGTCCGAGGCTTCCGCCAGGACGTATGTAGTCATTGCAGCACCGCGCAGATTCTCTCCCGCCGGGAGTCCCGCCTGTTTCAGCAAGTCCATCAGGGGCACGCCTTCATAGGTTTCTTCCTGGTGTGTGTGCTGGTTCGTGACCGTAAGGATTTGGTGCGACAGCGCCTTCAAGTCGGGCAAGGTCAGCGCGAGAGGCTTTTCGACGGCCCCATCGACTTTGAGTACGACTGAAGTGGGTGGCGACTGCCCGCGAGCGCGCGCGGGAAGGAACAATCCAGCAGCTACACAGAAGCTGAGGAGCAGAAGAAGCCGGCGGCGAGGTCGCAGATGGCGTTTTGGATTGTTCACGCGGGTAGTGTACCGAATCGCCGCGCAGTAGAGCGAGAATTGTAGAAAGGGATCGAATCGCCGGCTCCTAGCGATGTCTCGAGAAAGCCAAAATGGCATTTGCCCCCATCCAAATAAGGAGAGGACACATCATGAATTGGAAGCATTGGCGGGCAAGTTCGGCCTCATGGATCGTTTGTCTGCTTCTTTTCTCGGCGGGCTTGGCGAAGGCGCAAGAAGCAAAGACTGCCCAACTGCGGCTGATCCCCGAATCGAGAGTCGAACGGCTCGCGGGAGTGTGGGTGGACGGGCAGTATGTGGGATACGTGGATGAGTTCAAGGGACACACAACGCTGGAGCTTACGCCTGGAAAGCATTCGCTGGTGATCCGCGAGAGAGGCATGAAGGATATGACGCGGGAACTAAATCTCGCGCCGGGCGGAGAACTCGATTTGATCGTCAAGATGCAAGACCCTGAACCAGAGCCTCTTTTGACGGGAGAAACGGGAGAACTGAAAATTCTTGTCGCGCCGGACAGCGCTGCAGTGTTTGTCGACGGAAAGTTCGAAGGCCCGGTGACCGAATTCGGGGGAATCGCGAGAACGCTGAAGGTCGCTGCCGGAAAGCACACCGTAAAAATTTCAGAAGAAGGATATAAGGACTACGTCACAACGGTGGACGTGCCTGCGAATCAGAGAGTGACCATCGAGAACCGTCTGGATACGACGACCGGGAACACCAGCAACTGAAGGGTCGCATTGGTACCTCCTTCACCTCTGGAAGTCCCTCTGCTTCCTTTGAGTTAGCGCGACTTTTCGACTGCCGTGGCAAGAAAATCTCCCAGCTCACGCGTGGAGACAGAACCTCCCATGTCTGCGGGAAACTTTCCTTCCTTGAGCGCCAAGCGAACGGCCGAGTCGATGGCAACCGCTTCGGAGGCGAGTCCAAGATAGTCGCACATCATGGCGGCAGCAAGAATTGCGCCCATGGGATTGGCAATGCCCTTCCCCGCAATATTGGGAGCGGATCCGTGGACCGGTTCAAAGAGCGAGACTTTGCCGGGATGAATATTGCCGGAAGGAGTGAGCCCCAGGCCGCCTATGAGCCCCGCGCCGACGTCGGAAGCAATGTCGCCGAAGAGATTGGACGTGACGATGACATCGAATTGTGACGGATCGCGGACCATTTGATAGAGAAGATTGTCTATGTACTGGTGGGAAGACTCGACGTCAGGATATTCAGCCCGAACAGCCTTGAACACGCGCTGCCACAAGTCGTGGCCAAAAGTCAGTGCGTTTGATTTGTCCGACATACACAGGCGTTTGAGCTTGTTGGAGCGGGCATAATCAAACGCGTAGCGGATGATGCGTTCGACTCCCTTGCGCGTATTCAAGTCTTCCTGTGTCGCAATTTCGTCAGCAGTTCCCTTCTTAAAAAAACCGCCCATGCCGACGTAGAGCCCTTCCGTATTTTCGCGGAAGACAATGAAGTGGATCTCCCGCTCCGCCCTATCCTTCAAGGGAGTGAGACGGCGGTCGAAAAGATAACAAGGACGGGCATTCACATAGAGATCAAGCTGAAAGCGCAATCCCAGAAGGATGTCTGCGGCGTGAACGTTGGATGGAACGCGGGGATCGCCCATGGCGCCGAGCAGAATCGCGTCGAAGTTTTTTTCGAAGTTTTCTACGGCGCCTGGCGGGAGAGTCGTGCGGTCTTGAAGGTAGCGATCGGCCCCCCAGTCGAACTGCGTGAAGGAAACCTCGTGGCCGCAGACGGATAGGGCGGCCTTTAGGACTTTGACGGCTTCGGGTATGACTTCCTTGCCGATGCCGTCGCCAGGGATGATTGCAATACGCTTCGTCGTCTTTTGGTCTGCATTCATTTTCGCCGCGAAACTAGCATGCAAATGCGCCGCGAAGCAAGAAGGCTTCGACAAGGCGGCAAAAAAGATCCACAAGAGCTGAATGAGGCCAGAATCGACACTTTCACCGAAGTGCGTCCTGTGATTTAATCCGCAGCAATCTGGCCCTTTGCAAGTCTCCGGACAATTCGATTTGGCGGAGGACTTCCCGTGAGCAACGACAGCAAGGTCGCGCCTCTTCGCATCGCTTTAGTAGTGATTGGGCTCATTTTCATCATCGGCGTCTACCCCTTGACGATCTTTTGGCCTTCGGGATGGACGTGGCATCTGACAGGTCCGTCGATGTATTTACAGATGATTTTGGGCGTGTACGCGACGCTCGGAGTGTTTCTGCTGCTCGCGGCGCGCAATCCGCTCGGCAATCTAAGTCTGATCTGGTTTACAGTATGGTCGAGCGTCGTGCACGGCGGGATCATGGCGGTGCAGGCGCTAGAGTATCCAGAGCATCACGCACATCTGATTGGCGACGTCCCCGCCTTATTGCTGATCGCTGTTGTGCTGGGGATTCTGACGGCACGCGCAGAGAAGGCGAGAACATAGTCGCAGGAAGACATAGCTCCAGGACAATTTGGATTAATGGGAGACTCAAGAAACCGTTAGGTCAATCCTCGCGCAGTAATTTTGAAGGATCGATCGACAGCGCACGTTGCGCCGGAATCCACGTAGCCAGCAGCCCCAGGGACATCATCGCGGCAACGACGCCTGCCAATACCACCGGATCGCGAGGCGTCGCCTGAAAGACGATGTACGCGAGTACACGACTAGCCAGAATCCCAAGGATGAGCCCCATCGACGAGCCGAAAGCCAGTAGCTTGAAGGCGCGCCCGAGCGCCGCCTCCAGCACTTGCTTGCGCTGCGCGCCAAGAGCCATCCGAATTCCCAACTCCCTCCTCCGCCTGCTCACGGAATATGCGGCTAATCCAAAAACACCGGTAATGGAGAGCACTGCCCCCATCAGTCCGAGGACGCCGAGCGACATCGCAGCGACGCGTGCGGGAAACAGCGCGCCTTCGAGCGACTTGTTCCAAGTTTGAACGAAGATGGGGAGACCTGGGTCAAGCCCGTGCAGAGTGCTTTCGATGCTCGCAGTCACCGCCTGCGGATCGGCGGCCGAACGCACGACCATGCAAGTTACGTTTGCCGGCGATTGCAAGAGTGGCAGAAACACCGCCGTCTGCGGATCTTCGGCGAGCCCGAAATATTTTCCGTCCTCGACGACGCCGGCCACCTGCACACGAGTTCCCTCCCGCAGTTTAAAATCTCGCCCCACTGCTCCGGTCACGGAACCAAAAAGTTCGTCGGCGAATTTCCTGTTTACGATCGCCACGCGGGGCGCCGTTTTGTCGTCCTGCCACAAAAACGATCTGCCGGCCAGCAACGTCGTCCCAGCCGCTTCAAGATATCCCGGTGATATGTTGTAGAGATATCCCTCGGCGGCAGCGTTCGACGGCCTCAAGTCCGCGGTATTGTCGGAGAAGAATGTCGAGGTATTTCCGCCCTCTGTCAGAGGGGCTTGATCAATCGACCCCACATCCGTCACGCCAGGTATGGTCTTCAACGCTTCGATCATCTTCTTTTGCATGGGTGGTACCGCATCGCCGGTGTAGCCCGCCATCGTGAGCGCCGTATCGACGAGGATGGCGTTTTGCGGCTGAAAACCGAAGTTGCTGTGCAGCGAGCGGGCCATGCCGCGAACGGCCACCAACGAAGAGGTGACCAGCAGCGCACAGATGGCAATCTGCGCGGAAAGCAGCAAATCTCGGACCGTGATCCGCCGCCCCAACGCATGGGCCGGCGCGGCCTTGAAGGCGTCGTTCGGGTTCATGCGGAGAATCTGCCGGACCGGCACGGAACCAAATAGGAAGGCGCTCGCCAGCGTCAACAACAAGGCCACTCCGTAGACATGCGCGTCCGGACTCACCGGCACATTCAGGGGATATCGAGGGAACGGTTGCCACGCGCTCAGGGCGCGCATCAACAAGACTGCCGCGTAGAGCCCGACGGCGCCACCCATCAGGGAAATCAACAATGCTTCCGTGAATAGTTGCCGCAAAATGCGCGCGCGACTAGCGCCAAGAGCAAGCCGCATTGCAAGTTCGCGGGACCTATCTGCCGCGCGAGATGCAAACAGGCTGCCGAGATTCGTGCACGCGGCCACCAGAATCAGTGCGGACAAGAGAGTCAACGCCGCCAGGAACGCTCGCACTGGACGTCCCAAAAAATTTCCGTAGAGGCTGGGTCGCGCCAGGTCGAACGCCATCCGGCCGTGATCCTCGTTGGGATAAGTCTTATCGAGTTCTGCGCCAATCGAATTTATATCGGCCGTAGCTTGCGCGGGAGTGACGCCAGGTTTCAGATGTCCCAGGCTTTCAAAAATCCACCGGTAGCCGCGCGAATTCAGGAAATTTGCGCCATCCAACTGTTCCTGGTTGACGATCGGCACATAAATGTCAGGGTGGAAAAACAATATGGTCCCGTGAAATTCAGGGGGAGCGACACCCACAATCGTATAAGGATGCTTGTTGAGAGCGACAGTCCGACCCACTATGCTGCGATCATCCTGAAAATGACTGTGCCAATACGCATATCCGAGCACGATATAGGGGGCGCTGTTCGGGCCCTGCTCGTCAGATGCATGAATCATCCGCCCGAGATAGGGCTGGATACGCAAAACGTCGAAATAATTTCCGCTGACTTCTTCCACCCAGGTTTCAGAGGGACTATCCCCCGTGCTCAGCGCAGCCTGGGAGATATTGTAAGCCGCTAGACCGTCAAACGTCCTGTTGCGGTCACGCAGATCGATATAGTCGGGATAAGATTGGTAACCATTGTCACTTCCATGCTCGAGGCCGTAGAGACTCTGCGGGTCAGGCACTTTCAAGGGGCGGAGGATCATGGCATTCATGACGGCGAAAACCACGGCGTTTGCGCCGATGCCCAGCGCCAGCGTCGCGACAGCAACGGCAGTAAAGCCCGGCGACTTCCGCAACATTCGAAGCCCAAAACGCAGGTCCTGTCGGAACGATTCGATGAATGTGCCCCCCACTGCTTCGTTGCATTCCTCTTTAATGCGCGATGGAGCGCCGAATTCGAGCCGCGCGCGGCGTTCCGCCTCCCGGCGCGGGAGGCCCAATCGCTCTAGATCATCCGCACGGAGTTGGATGTGGGACCGAAGCTCGTCCTCCATGTCTGTACTTAGCCGCGAACGATTGAAAATCGTGGAGAGCCGGAAGTGAATTGAATCGAGCAGTCTCATATTTCCTCCGGTTCGGCAGCCAGGGCGGACCCAATGGCCGTCGCGAGACGATTCCAGCTTTCTGTTTCTTCCCGAAGACGCTTACGGCCGGCAGATGTGAGCTCGTAGAATTTGGCGCGGCGATTGTTCTCTGAAGTGCCCCAACTGGCTTTGAGAAATCCCTGGCGCACGAGGCGAAACAGACCCGGATAAAGAGCGCCCTGCTCTATGAGCAGCGCATTGCCGGAGATTTGCCCGATGCGCAAGAGAATTCCATACCCGTGAAGCGGCCCGAGTGAGGCGGCGCGCAGGATGAGGAGATCGAGAGTGCCGGGAAGAAGCTGAGCCTGGCCGGGCATGAACCCTCCTAAAGTGATTAGGAGAGTATCACTCTCTCCTAAGCTGTCAAGGAGAAAATTCAGAAAATCTGAGATTGCCGAATACAGACTGGCCCGGCGTCCGATGGAGGGTGTAGAAAGAGAGTGTGCAGCGGGAGCGAAACAGCCGCTCCAAAAACAGGAGGACATATGAAGCAGATGATGCTGTTGCTCCTCGGAATCATTCTCGTGCCTTGTGTCACACCAGCGCAGACGACGCAGACGGAGGCAAATCCCGTCTCGGACTTCGTCCGGCAGGTGGTGGAGCGAGAATCGAAAATCATCGTGGCCGCCGCCGAAGAAATGCCGGCCGACAAGTACAGCTATCATCCGACGCCGGCGCAAATGACGTTTGGCCATCTGGTGGTGCATATGGTGGGATCGAACTACGGGCTGTGTTCGGAGATCTCGGGAATTGAATCGCCGAAACAGGAAAAGCTCAGCGAGACAGACCCGAAGGACAGTCTCGTAGGCGCGTTGAAATCGTCGTTTGATTTCTGCACGACGGCGCTTGCGAAGGTAGACGACTCGCACTTGGGAGACCCATTGACTCTCTTCGGCCAGTGGCAGACGACGCGCGCGGGTGCGATGATCGCGCTCACCGATGATTTCTACGATCACTACAGCATGGCCGCGATGTATCTTCGGCTGAATGGCCTGCTGCCGCCGACAGCCCAGCATCAGAAGAAGGGGTAGAAGTCGGGTTCGCTCTTCCCCGCCCCACGAGCGGTGGAAAGCAGCGGGAGTTGTGCGCCCTTGGTGCGGATGGCTATGTAATTTCCCCTCAACGCAGTTGTCACAGAGAAGGATTCGACATGCAGTACTATTGACCTGAAGGATGCAACCAATTAGCTTTATGGATGCTGAATTGTGAGGGAACGTGTCCGCGTATGGAGGAGGAGTCATGGAGGAGCGGCGGAGGAGCAAGCGTCTTCCGATCCATATTCCGGTGAAAGTGTACGGGCGGACGCCGGAAAACCAACCCTTCCGGGAAGCCACAGAGATGAAGGTGATCAGCGCGCACGGCGGGATGCTGCCGTTGTCGCCGGAGGTGGAATGCGGGCAGACGGTCCTGCTAGTGAATAGCGTGACAAACGAAGAGCGCATCTGCCGCATCGTCAACGTGGAACCCGAAAACGGATCGCCAAAAAAAATTGCCGTGAATTTCCTGGAAATGGACGGCGATTTCTGGCACGTGTACCACATCGGCGACGAGATCCCCCAGAAGTAAACCCGACAGGCCTGCAAGTTCTTCCCTCGAAAATTTCATCTCGTAGCATTTCCCTGCCTGGCGTTCGTGTGACAATAGATTGTGCCGCTCAGGAGCCATAACCATGCCGAAGTTTGAGAAACACATTTTCATCTGCACGAATCAGCGCCCGCCCGAAGTCCCCAAGAAATCCTGCAATGCATCGGGCGAGGGTGAACTGGCGCGCGCGTTCAAAGACAAACTCGCACAAAGAGGAATGCAAAAACGGGTGCGGTCGAATAAAGCCGGATGCCTGGACCAGTGCGAACATGGGCCGACGGTAGTGGTCTATCCCGACGCGGTTTGGTATGGAACTGTAGGCGTAGAAGACGTGGACGAGATTATCGACTCGCACATCGTCGGCGGTAGGCCGGTAGAGCGGCTGATGATTCCCGACGAATGCCTGAACTCGAATCATGTGGCCGAAGGGAAGCCCTGCGAGTTTTTGGCAAGACGGAAGAAGTAAAGGGCGTGTGGTGGCCTTGTCTCCAGTCGAATGAATCTCTAGGAATGCTTGCGGCGCGCCTTCGATTGCGAGCGCCCGCGGACGTAGTGAAAGCGAATCAGGTAGATATTCTCGCCCCTGCCATGCTTGGCGACCTTGAGAAGGTCCAAAACACCCAGGAAGCCTGACTCTTGCGCGAGCGCGGGAGTGATGTCCGGAAAGCCGATCACCTCGATGGAATCTATTTCAATGGCGCCATCTTCCATCGGATAGCGGGCGCCGACGCGAATGTGCGGGCGGGTCCAAAAACGCACGCTGCAGGTGATTTCCCCGCGCCGGACTCCTTCACGCAATCGTTTTGTGAATACCATGAGTGCCGCCAAGTTGACCGAGCAATTTTATAGCAAGACGGAGAGCCCGTCAGGAGAGCGAAGGCGATCTGGACGGCAGAAGGGGAACGACGTGGGGATCGATGCCACGCGGTGCGGGCGCAAAGGACACATTGAGCGGCGGCAAATAGCGAGCGGCGCTGGAGCGGTGGCGGGCGAGAAAATGAGCCTGCGCTCGACGCCCCCAGGAACGGACGAAATAGTAGTTGAGAGCGGCGCCAGCCCCCGCGCTGAAGACGGGGACCAAGCGCGCCGACCATTTCTCGGCGACGTCAGCGCCGATTTTGACCGCCACGGAGTCGACGATGCGAGGAAGAAGGCGCTCGGTGGCCTGCTTTTCCAGGAAGTCCCGGCCGAGATCCACGCCTGCGGCGGAGGCGGCTGCAAGCCATAATTCCGCCGATTCGCTCTCCGTTGCGTATTCGAAGCCGTGAACCAAGCTGAGTTTTTGAAGCATGCGAATGGTGATGGCAGCGAGGACACCCGCGTCGGGAACCAGAGTTAACATGCCGCCGATGCCGAGGCCCGCACCCTCTAGTGCGGCTGCTTTGGCAGAACCCGAGATGACGTCGTTGGCGATGGGTGTGATGACATCTTCGCCAAGAAGGAACATCTGGTTCCAAGACCGGATAGGAAGCCGATGGACGCGGCACACGTAGTTCAGATAGGCCTTCGGATCGACCTGCACCTGGCGGTAGGCGCGGAGAAAGGCGGCGCGGGTGGAGGATTGCAGCAGCCGCAGAGGCCAAGGACGTTTGCGTGTGCGAGGCATTTTGGTCAGGAGCTCCTCGTATTCTTTCCAATCTAGCAAAAGCACGTTCAGGATGGAAATAGGACTATGTGGAGGATACCGCTGCGTTCGCGGGCGCCGCAGCCGGCTGCGCGGGTGCGGGAGCGCCAGCCGGAGACGACGGCACGATTGACGGTGCGCCCACGGCACCCGATGCGGACGGAGCCGGCGAGGCCTCCGAGTCCGGATGGTCCTTTAGCGTGAAGCGAACACCTCGCTTTGCGTTTTCATCGACCGTGCCCTGCCAATCGAGCTGGTCGAGGGAGATTGCACTTTCTCCGGCATAGCTGACGACGTAGTGAAGCTGGTCGCCCGCAAGCCAGTAGTCGGTAGCGGCGATCATTGTGCCGTCCTTCAAGTACAAGAGCGCGGTCGGAGTGGAGGAGGCGACGTTGTCGGTGACGGGGTTGTCGTCAGGCGAGCCAGCGAGCGCAACGGAAGAGTCAGGAGTGGAATTGTACGATGGCTGGGTGTTGAGAGAGTCGTAGTTGTTCGGAGCTCCTAGGTCGTTCAGGTTGTAATCGACGCCGCTGTTGCCACAGTAATCTGAGAATTGCGAGGACCATGACGGATCGCACGGGTTGGCATAACCCGTGTAGGGATAAGGAGAATAGTAGGCTGGATATCCCCAATACGGATACCCCCAGAGGCCGCCCCAGCCCCAGCCCAGATACCCACCATAGTAAGGCCAACCCCAATAGCCGGGGCCATACCAACCGCCCCAGCCCCAGCCTCCCCATCCCCAACCAAAGCCGAATCCGATACCCCAGCCGCCGCCCCAACCCCAACCGCCCCAGCCCCAGGGACGATAGCCATAGCCGCGCCAACCGTAGCCTCCCCAACCTCCGCGCCAGCCGTAGCCATAACCGCCCCAACCTCGGTATCCTCCATACGTTCCGAAGGAGCGTGGCCCGGGAGCGTAAGATGACCGGAAATTGGTTGAGAGACCGGAGCGGCCGAAGCTGTTGGACGACCCACCAAAGCGGGAGGAGTTCAGGGAGCCAAAGGCGCCACCGCCGAAACGGTTTGAAGCGAAGTTGGAAGAGCCGAACGAGCCGCCAGCGAAGCGCGAGGATGTTCCGAAGGAACGATTGTTGAAAGACGGGTGAGCGACACTTGCTCCCGGCGACGAGAAGCTGCGGAAGCCGGACGAAGAGGTCGAAGGCCGAGCGCCATTGCGAGCGAAGCTGGAATAGCCGGATGAAGGCGTGCCGGAACTGCGAGACGCCCCTGAACCGAAAGAATGCCAGCCGCCATCACTCCGTGCAGAAGAGGATGGGGAGTTGAAGCCGCGGGCCGCAGGAGAATTGTAGGCAAAATGATTGTAATTGCCACCGCGAGTCGAACCATTGAAGCGGGCAGAGCTCGAGGGGCCGCCGAAGCCGTTGCCGCGATTCGTTGAGGAACCGGGGCGTCCGTAGGAACCACGGTAAGAGGGGCCTGCATAACGCTGGCCGCCATTGAACCCGGAACGAGGAGCCCCTGAATAGCCCCTAGAACCCGCGCCGGGATAACCGCCACGAGAACCCCCACCGTACGTCCCACGATAAGCACCGCCATAGCCACCATATCCGCCGCGGAATCCGCCACCGCTGTAGCCACCTCCACTTCGGAAACCTCCACCGCTATAGCCGCCTCCACTGTGGAAACCACCACCTCCGAATCCACCACCGTGGAAACCGCCACCTCCACCTCCGTGAAAACCTCCGCCCCCACCTCCGCCGTGCCCACCGCCATGTTGTGCATACGCTGGAAGAGGAAGCAAGGTCAGTGCGGCGAGCACCAAAGTAGTCAAACCCAACAAGCTAAAACGAGAGGCTTTCATCGTAGTTACCTCCCAACGGCCGGGGCTGGCCGCGACTCTTGCAGCCATCCTACGCTATTTGATTCGGGCTGCACCAGTTCGGTTGCAACTTGCACAAACCGGAGAGCTTGACCGGTGCGTCGCCCGCGCAAAAACACTCCCACGCTAGTCGAACCCAGCAGAATCAGAAAAGTTGCGGCGCAGTGCAATCAGGCGGGAGCACGCTCTGCAAGGACAACCCCGAGGAGAACGAGCGAGGTTCCGAGAAGCAGGTGACTTGTCGGCCGTTCGCCCAGGAAGAGGGCGGCCAGAACGATGACGATGACGGGTTGAAAATAGCAGACGGCGCCGAGGCGGGAGGCCGTGGTATGCCGCAGCGCCCAATAGAAAATCAAATAAGCAAAGACTGAGCTTCCTGCAGCCATGTAAAACATCGACCACCAGCCGGCCCATCCAACTGCAGACCAGTTCAGGCGGATTGCCTGATGCAGCGTAACAGGTGTAAGCAGAATCGTGGCGGCGATGGTCGTATAGGTGGTCATCGAGAGCGAGTCGTATTTATCGGCGATGCGTTTGCCCAAGACGACGTAAAGGGCAAAGCCGATCGTTCCGAGCAAGGAGATGGTGTCGCCCTTGAGAAACGGCGAGGTGCGAAGAGAACCGGAATCCATCTCAAGGAGAAGAATGCCGGCGAAACAGATGAGCATTCCAGCGATTTTCCCTGCGGTCATCCGTTCGAGCTTCAAAGATACGGCGAGCAGAAGAATGAAGATCGGTCCCGAGGAGATGATGATGGCCGAGTGCGAAGAAGTGGTGTAGTTCAGGCCGATGGTGAAGAGCCCCTGATTCATAAGAACGTTGAAAACGCCGAGATACAGGAAGGGCCAAAGGTCCTGCACTCTCGGGAAAGCTCTGCCAGGAGAGAACACGTAAATCACCAAGACGACAACGGAAGCGGCCACGAATCGCGCGCAGGTCAGCGAGATTGGGTCCATGTGGCGAAGAGCAATTTTCCCGAGAACGTAATTGAAGGACCAAAGAAGAAGCATGAAGAAAACAGAACAGCCTAGAAAAAAGGGATGGGGATGGTGCAACTCCGTGGAAGCGGGACCGGCTGACAATTAGTCTACGACCTCGCGGCGAACGGTGAGAGAGTCGATGCGGCCGCGGCGTGGCGCGTAGCCGAGGCCTGGCGCCATGGGAGCGACAATGGTGCCGCGCGGCGTGACTTCGACTTCGGGGTCAATGATGTCTTCGGACCAATAGCGTTTGCTGGCGGAGACGTCGCCTGGAAGAGAAAAGTTCGCAAGCGTCGACATAGCGATATTGTGGGCCCGCCCGATGCCGGACTCGAGCATGCCGCCGCACCAGACAGGGACGGATTTCTCTTGGCAAAGGTCGTGGATGCGGCGGGAAGCGGTGTGTCCGCCGACGCGGCCGAGCTTGATATTAATAATCTTGCAGGCGCCGATTTCGATCGCCGCGCGAGCGTGCTCGAGATCGTGAATGCACTCATCGAGGCAGATGGGAGTTTGCAGTTCGCGCTGGAGCTTCGCGTGAGAGTAAATGTCATCGTGTCCGAGCGGCTGCTCGATCATGATGAGATAGAAATCGTCGAGTTGCTTGAGCCGGGGCGTATCGGCAAGCGTATACGCGGAATTGGCGTCGGCCATCAGACGGACGCGTGGAAAGCGTTCGCGAAGAGCACGAACGAGCGAAATATCCTGCCCGGGCTTGATTTTGATCTTGATGCGCTGATAGCCGGCGGAGAGTTCGCGCTCAACTTTCGCGAGAAGGTCGGGGATGGAAGGCTGGATGCCGATCGAGACCCCGCAAGGGACTTCGGCGCGCGTGCCGCCGAGAAGCTTCGAGAGCGGTAGCGATTTTTGCTGCGCCTCGATGTCCCAGAAAGCTGTTTCGAGAGACGCTTTGGCCATGTTGTGGCCGCGGACGTGAGAGAGCAGGTCGAAAAGCGTAGACGCAGATTCCAGTTCCCTGCCCTTCAAGGCGGGGAACAGAAAATCCCGAAGAATGTGCCACGCTGTTTCGACGGTTTCGTAGGAGTAGAAGGGATCTTCGCCGGCCGTGCACTCGCCCCAGCCGACGGCTCCGTCGCGAGTCTCCGCTTCGACAAGGAGAATGCGGCGAAGAGATGTGGTGCCAAAACTAGTCTGAAAGGGCGAGAGAAGCTGCAAGTGAATTTCGCGGAGGGTGATCTTCTTCAGGCGCATGGACGAGAGTGGATATTTTCAACGAGGCGCGGCGGAAAGCCAAGGGATTTGCCACAGAGGCACGGGGAAATAAAAATCGGAAAAATGAAAAGAGAAATTGGGACAAGCAGATTCTCACCCAGTGTGATCGATGGGAATGAAAATCGAAGCGTCCATTGTGCTGCTGGCTAGTGCGTGAGTGGCCGTAAGGAAAGACCGGGAATCGACGGGGCTGGAGCGAGGAGGTATTCCGCAGTTGTAGGAGATTTTTCAACGGCGAAGGCGACAAAGCCGCGCGCAAAATTCATTTGGAATTGCTCGCGGGCGGCGGATTGGATTTCGACGGCTCGCGCGGGATGGGAGAGCCGGAGTTCGGAGATGTCCGCGGGGACGGAAACCCGAAAAGCGTGTAAATCCGGCGATGGAGCGGCGGGCGAAGGATTTTTGTCCATCAAGGCGCGGACACGCGGGGAATCGAGCCACCATTCAGCGACAAGGCGGTCGGTGGGAAGCCCGGCATGGAGCGGGCTATCGGTAATGCCGTAGCAATCGGGAATATACGCGCGAGCAATGGCGCCGAGACGGTTGAAGTTGAAGTGCGCGTTTTTCAATTCGAGCGGATCGAAAGTCCATTCGATGAGAGGAATCCCTTTGCGAAGGGCATCATCGCGCTGGGCGAGCTTCAGGCGGCGGCCCACGCCTCGATTTTGATATTCGGGCAGGACGGCGGCCATGTGGGAATGCAGAAGTGGCTGCCCATCGCGGAAGCCCGCGACAGCCATCGAGAAGCCGACCATGCGCTTGCCATCGAACGCGCCATGCGTGAAGCCGCCCGTATGCTCGCCGACGACGAAGATGGCCGAGGGAACGACGATATCGCGTCCCCACGTGAGTTGCTGGAGACGGACGCATTCGTCAAACTCGGGAAGAGAGTGCAGGGAGCGAATTTGGATCTCTTCGGGCACTAGGATTCGGTCGTCGAGGAGTTTTTCTCGGCGCGTTTTGAGGCGTCCCACAACTCTTCCTTGCGGGCACGCGGGAGACTAGCAAAAGCGTTCCCTTCGGCACGCGCGGCGGATTCCATATATTCGAAGCGCCGCTTGAATTTGCGATTGGCCTTCTTAATCGCAATTTCAGGGTCAACACCAAGAAAGCGAGCCACGTTGACGGCGGCAAAAAAAAGGTCGCCGACTTCCTCTTCGAGGCGCGCGAGCGGGAGAGATTTGTCCGAGGCTGCGGCAATCTCCTCTTTCTCTTCTTCGAGCTTTTCGAGAACCCCGGAGAGGGAGTCCCAATCGAAGCCAACGTGAGAAGCGCGGCGAGTGAGCTGATAAGCCTCAAGAACGGCGGGGAGCGAACGAGGGATTCCGGAAAGAAGGGATTCGACTGTGGACCCAGACCCATCTGCCGATCCCCCCTCGTCCGCTTTCGGCGGATTCATTCGCGATGACAACGTTCGGGAGGTGCGAGAGGAGAAAGAGGCTGAGGCATTTTTCGCGGCGGCGCGCTCGGCGGCTTTGAGTTGTTCCCAACTTTGCAAAACGTCGGCGGAGGTCTTCGCCCGAACATCACCAAAAACGTGAGGATGGCGCCGGACCATCTTCGTATGAACTGATTCGATGACATCGACGGCGGTGAAGGCGCGTGATTCTTCGGCGAGAATAGAGTGAAAAACCACTTGAAGAAGAAGATCACCAAGCTCGGAGGCGAACTCTTTTGCATCGCCGGAGTCCATGGCGTCGAGAGCTTCGTAGGTTTCCTCGATGAGGAATTTCCGGAGGCTCGCGTGCGACTGCTCGCGGTCCCAAGGGCAACCGTTGGGAGCGCGCAGACGACGCTGGAGGGCCATCAAGCGCGTGAACCATCCTCCGGCGCGCTTGTCGGCCGCGGAGACAGCGATGCGCGGAGAGCGGGGCTGGTTTCCATTCAACCTTCTTCGAGGCCGAAGTTTGCGTTTCATGGGAGCGATCATTTTATCGACAGGTGGATAAATTTGCGAGACACGGAACGAAGAAACGCGCAGGCCGGGCAAAACAGCCCCCAGCGCTACGTTAGGAAGTGAGTCGTGCGACGAGAAATTCCATATAGGCGTGCGGATCGGGATTGGATGACTTGAGAGCGCTATCCGCCTCGGCGAGACGCGCGAGACCGGCGAGCAATTCCTTCTTCGAGACGCGATGGGCGTTGCGGACCGTCGCTTCGGCGGAGTCAGGACGCATGGCAAGGGCACGGGCGGCGTTGTAGGAATTTGTCGTCGCCGGCAAGGAGCGTGCCTCAATGAGCTTGCGATAGGCCCAGGCGAGGGCGCCGACGATGGCGATGGGCTCGTCGCCTTCGCGGAGAAGATTGTCCAGAAATGCCAGAGCCTCGGACCGGCGGCGCGAGGAAAGCATATCCGCAAATTGCCAGACGTCATTGCGGCGGGCGGAGACAACCAACGCCCGGACGTCCGCGGAGGTGATGGCTCCGCGCCCGAAGGAGTAGGCAGCCAGCTTGTCGATTTCGACGCGAATACGCGCCGGCTCGTTGTTGCAGATCTCGGCAAGAAGAGCGGCGGCGGGGCGCTCGATTTCAGCGCCGAGGTCCCGAGCCATTTGGGATGCAAGAGACGCAGCAGATTCCTCACCCAATGTGAGCTCAACCACCAAAGATTTATCGGCAAGGAGCTTGAAGAAACGCTGGCGGCGGTCGAGTTGCGAGGCTTCCACAAGCAGGAGCGTGAAAGGGGCAGGATCGTCGAAATACCGCGTGAGCGATTCGAGGAGGCTATCGCGAGTGTCATCGGGCAAATCTTCGAACGCTTCGGCGCCCTCCGCAATCACCACCTGGCGCGGGGAAAGCATGGGCATGGTCTGAACTCGCTCCAGAATGTCGTCCCAGCCGGCGCCTTCGGCGGGAATGCGAGTGACAGCCCAGTCGCGCGCGGATTCCGGAATGCAGGTCTCGATAATTCCTCGGCGGGAAAGGTTGCGAAGGTATGGATCGGAACCCAACAAGAGAACCGCCGGGACGGGCTTTCCCGATGACAGACGTTCGATGAGCTTTTCAGACGTGAGTGAAGGCATGGCGCAGGTGCGGGGAGATTTTACGCTATTCCGCGATGCGTTGGCCACTTCTTGGCCGAAGTGACAGAAAGGCTTCGATTACGAGCGCCAGGATGAACGTGTTTAGAAGCTTTCCATAACATCAGACACAACCTGGGAGGCGAAATCACCTGACATGCGGCGAAGGGCGGGGCTTTGCTCGTTGAAGAATGATTGCACGTCGCTTGAAATCTGGTATTCCTGGCGAAATACGATGTCCTTGTTCGAGTAGACGCTCTTTTCCGTTTTTGTGTCGACCAGGCTGACGCGGGAGTGGACGGTGACCAGCATCGTTCGCACCTCACCGGTGGTTGCGTCGAACAAGAGCGGACTGGTTTCGATCGACAAAACTTCTCCGTGCAATACGGCGTCGGCCGAAGCGGGGTCCTGTGTGATGCGATACTTCGTGCGCGTCAAGAATTCGCGGATAACGGATTCCGTGAAGATCTCTTCGATGTGATATTGAGCGGTATCGTTCTTAAAGGCAGGAACGGCAATCTCGTGCCAACCGGAGGGCAAGCTGGAGTCGTGCCCTGCCACGTGATAGCCGCAACCAAAGCAGAAAGACAAAACAAGAACCAGCACAGCGAGGAGCAGGCGGCCGCTGCAAAATCTCGCCAGGGGATCCTTATTGCCTTGCAAGCAAGTCCTCCGCGATGCGAACGGCATTGATAGCGGCAAAGCGAAGATTATCAGCGACACCCCAAAACCAGTAAGCAGAAGGGTGCGAGTCGTCGGGGCGAACTGGCGAAAGAAGAATATTGTCTTCGCCGGCAGCAGCGAGATTTGTGGGCGGGGGATCTTCGTCCGAGGCGATGCGGACTCCGAGCGCCGCAAGAGCGGAATGCACCTCCGAGGCCGGCGGGAGCGCTGGAAACTCGGCGTAGGCGGAGAAGGCGTAGCCATAAAACATCGGAGCCTGAATCAACTGGATGGCCGGCGACTGTGCGCGCCCGGCAAGAAATTGAGAGGTGATAGAAGAAACCGTTCGGCGAATTTTGTCCAGGGACGAGCGCGCAGAGTCGCCGAAGCGATCCAGCAGATTGAACGCGACCTGGCTATCGAATACGGTCTGCGAAATCGGGCGAAAAGAAAGCAACGCGGCCGACTGGGACTCAAGCTCGTCGACGCCTGACTGGTCAAATTCAGACACGGGCGGAAAGAGGGTGAGGGCGATCCTCGCTGGAGAAAACTTTGAAAGGACGGCAGAAAGCGTGGCGGCAATCAGCACGGGCGATGAAGGAGAAAAATAAATGGGACCGGGGATCGATGGCTTTGTGGGAACCGGGAGAAGCATCGTGGAAAGCGAAGGGCTTGAGATTACTGCACCGGTAGAGGCAAGCGAACCCCCGGTCAAGTCAACGACAGTCGCGCCGGAAGACAGGGCGGCTGAAAGATTTTGCCGGGCATCTACGGGCGATCCCGTGAAAAAAACAAAACGGGCGTGCTCGAAGCTATCCTCGTCAAGCGAGCGAATAAAGGTGGCTTCCCCTGCAGCGTCCGTAAGGATTCCTGCGACCTCGCTGGTGTCCAGGAGGATGATTTCGGATGCGGGAAAGTTACGGTCTTCCAGGACGCGCTTCAGTTCCTTGCCAAGGAGAGAAGATGCGCCGACGATTGCAACGTGATCGTGCAAAGCCCCAGTGGACATAGATCAGGCTGGTCGCGAGGCGACGCGGCGACGCGCGAAGCGTATCACCTGGTAGATGACGCCGTGCACGGTATAAGCGACAGCGATCGCGAACAGCGTCTGGCGAGAAAAAAACCAGATGGCGGCAAGCAGGCCTCCGAGCAAAACGACGGCAAGCGACGGCCGGCGCTTGGTCCATTGAATGTCTTTAAAGCTGTAGTGGCGCCACGTGCTGGACATGAGTCCGCCAAGGGAGGCGACAACCAGCAGCCAGAGAATCGAGAGCCGGACGTCCTGAATTGGGTTTTGGAAGAAGTGAACTGTGGCGGCAATCATTCCCGCGGCGGCGGGCGTCGGCATTCCAACGAAAAAGCGGTTTCCTCCCGGGGCCATTCCCTGAATATTGAAGCGCGCCAAGCGCCAAGCGCAGCAGACAAGGAAGAAAAAGCCGACGAGCCAGCCGAGCTGGACCAAGTGGACATTTTCCAGAAAGGTCCCGGAAACGTTGGCACGAACACCCCACGCATAGGCGAGGAACGCGGGGGCAATCCCGAAGCTGATTACATCGGCAAGCGAATCGAATTCGCGGCCGAAAGAGGAAGTGGTTCCCATGGCGCGCGCAATGCGGCCGTCAAAAGAGTCGAAAAGGATCGCAAGGCCGATCGCGCGGGAGGCGTTATCCAGGTCCGTGACGTTGCCTTCGAGGGTTGCCAGGACAGCATAGTAACCGCAGAGAAGATTCGCGACCGTGAAGGCGCTGGGGAGAATATAGACGCCGCGGCGCAGCTTGTGATTGCGGAAACGCCTGCGCGACTCGTCTTCGGGGTCGCCGATCGGATCTAGGTGGTTGAATTCCATTTGGCGAGAACAGTTTCTCCGCCCTTCACAAATTGCTTCCGCTCGACGAGAACCTGGGAATTGAGGGGCAGCCAGAGGTCGACGCGCGAGCCAAAGCGGATCATGCCGACGCGCTCGCCCCGCGCGATTTCCGCACCCTCCGCCTTCCAGCATATCACGCGGCGCGCAACGGCTCCGGCAATTTGTTTGAAGACAACAGCTCCCTGTTGCGAATGAATATAGATGACGTTCTGCTCGTTTTCCGTGGAGGCGTCACGACGCCATGCGGCATAGAACTTTCCAGGACGATAGACGACGTCCGCAATGCGCCCGGCGACCGGGGCGCGTTGCACGTGCACATCCCAGATCGAAAGGAAGATGCTGATGCGGTGCCCCATCGTGCCGTCGAGCATTTCGTCGAGGATTTCGACGACATGACCGTCGGCAGGAGAAACAATGGAGGAAGAATCAGGGGGAATTGCCCGGTCCGGGTCCCGAAAAAAATAGAGAACGAAGAGCCCCAGAAAAATCAACGCGCCGCCGATCCATTTCCAGCCAACGAGCACTCCCAGGATTCCAACCACGAGAGGCGGGACAGAGAATTTGTATGCTTCTTTTACCATGGATGAAGTTTCCCCGGATGGCACAACCACGCGCTGTTCTCTTCCCTGCCGAGCCAAGGCGGGCCGAGCGCGAGGCAATCTCAATAAAGCTGGAAAAACGCCTTGAGTGCACGTGTATTGTACGACAGAAAAGACCGCCGCCACCGAGGCAACAAAACTAGTGGTGGACCAGATGGTGCTGATGCCTAAAGACGAGGAACTCCATCTGGTCCCTTAGCATCAGCTTCTTTTTTTTGAGGATTGATTCTTGAGCTAGGTCTTCGGAGTTGCGGTAGGGTTCTTCGAGGATTTCTTTGAGCTGGCAGTCGCAGCGGTCGTGCTCTTCTGCGAGTTCCCTGTACTCGGGGTCGTTGGCCAACAGGGACTGGCGAATCAAGTCTGCCTGGGTCGGCATCGTTTCCCTCCTAATTGATGAAGCTCTCACATGGCTGTAACAATTACCATAACTGGGGTGTGAAAACCAAGAGGCCAATCGAGGATTGGATTATGATGTCGGCACCGGGGCCGGACGAGAGCCGAGAGGGGTGGAACGATGACGACCGCAAAGAGTGCGCTGGTTGCCCTGGGTATCACTGTCGGAATCGCCGTTGCTGCTGCGGCGATTGACGCCATGTGGATGCTGCACCAGCAGGCTAGGGGCGTACCTGGAGAGAACGCGGGAATCGATCTTCGGTCCGTTGGACTGGATATCGTCTCGACAAAGGGCCTCTTGCTCGGGCTTTTGATCTTCCTGTTCACGTTTGCAGTGGCAAAAATATGGAGGGATCAATTGCGGGGTTGAACCGATGCAATGGAGCCACTTCAATCAGAGGGCTGTATCCCGATTGGCGCAGTGAGGAGCAAGGCGTCTTCTATCGGTGAGTTGTAGTAGTGGGGACGGCGACCGACCACTTCAAAGTTGTGCCTCTCGTAAAATCGAATTGCGGCAAGATTCGAGATGCGAACCTCGAGGAGCGCCTTTTCCGCAGAAAACGACTTTGCCCAGCCGAGACACTCTCCGAGCAGCATCGTACCTATTCCCTGACGACGCAGAGCGGTCGCGACTGCAAAATTGAGAATTTCTACGTCGGAGATGACGCGGCGCGCTATCAGAAATCCGACGACTCCGGTCCCTTCTGTTGCAACCCAGCCTGCCATTTCATTCCGCGCCACGCGCTCGTAGTCCCAGGCGCTCCACGGGGCGATTTCTGGCGACTCGGCTTGGACGGCAAGAACGGCTTCGATATCGGCATGGACAAAGGACCGAACCGCAAAGGGATGAGCCGACATGATGTCTGCAATTTTATCAAACAGAATCTGCGAATGCGGGGCGGCACGGATTCGCTTGCCTGAACCGTCAGGCACACCGATGACTCGAAAACTGGACTCGACTATTGGCCTTTCCATTTCAACTCGGCGTCCGAGCGGCGCACATAGTTGGCGTCGAGCGTGAGCGAGTCTGCAAGATGGCCGGCTCTGGCCAAGCTCATTGCGATGCGGCCAATCGAGGGTGCCAGCGCTGAGGAAACCAACTCGTATTCGGCTGTTTCTCTTCCGAAGGACTCTGCTACGGAAGCCAGAAGTTCCGGACAGCTGGCGACAAAAGTAATCCGCCTTCCGCCCGCGCGTGAGCGAACGTCCGCGACAAGTTCATCCATGGCGGCGACGCATTCGTTGCCGGCAAGGGCTTGCTGATTTCCGTTTCCGTCGAATAGCGCGTAATAGACCTCTTGGCGGCGGGCATCAACGACCGGGATCCGGAGAGATGGTCCCGCGCCCGCCTCTGAGGCTACAGCTTCCAGCACACTTACGCCAGCGACGGGGAGATTAAACGCCTCAGACCACGCCTTCGCCGCCGTCAGACCCACGCGAAGCCCTGTGAACGATCCCGGACCGGATGCGACGGCAAAAAGATCAAAGTCCTTTAGTTCAAGTGATAAGTCTCTGAGCAAGAAGTCGATATGACGGAATAGCCGCGAGGAATAAGGCTCGTCAGAAACGGTGTGGATGAGTCCCACAACTGAATCTTCGCGGAGAATCGCAACGCTGCCGGAGGGCGAAGAGGTGTCCGCGGCAAGGAGAAGCATCTGCACCATTATAGGGCAATTTACAGGCCAATCTATCAGAAAACACACGATTTCTCGGAATTGAGACGACGCAGAAATTACTCAGATTTTCTTGACGCCACCGTAACGTGTGCCTAAAATGAAAATACGCTTTCGGGAGGGGACTTCCACCTATGGACTTTAAGCTGGGCGAAAAAGTGGTCTATCCGAACCATGGCGTAGGAGTAATCGAACAGATCAGCTACGGGTATCTGAACGGCAAATCAGAACGGTACTACATGTTAAAGATTCTCTCAAGTGGCCTGAAGGTAATGGTGCCGCAGTCGAATATCAACAACGTTGGTTTGCGACCCATCATTCGAAACAACCAAGCCGGCGAAGTCCTCTCATTCCTCGAAAAGGGCCGGTCAAATTCCCACCACGATTGGAAGCACCGCTTCAAAGAAAACTCGGATCGAATGAGGACTGGCTCACTGATGGAAGTGGCCGCAGTTCTCAAGGGACTGGTGGCGCTGAGCCGGACCAAGCCGCTATCTTTCCGCGAAAAGAAAATGCTCGAAAGAGCCAAGTATTTGCTCGTCAGCGAGCTGGCCACAGTGAGAAACACCAGCGAGCAGATTGTGGAGGCAAATCTTGTGAGAGCGCTGGCGAAGGCAAGATTGCAGATGCCCGAGATGGGCTCTCTGCAAGAGTAGAAATCCTGCTCTTCAAGCGCCGGATGCGAACAGAATGATTCGCGTCCGGCGTTTTGTTTTTAAGGCCTTGCGCGTCGAACTTTTCCTGCCTTTTCCAGTGTGCCCCAGCTTCCTCAAGAACATCCATTTCCCGGCAGCCTGTCCGGAAGGACAGGTGGCGCGTTGAGGAATCCGGTGCATCGGCGCCGGAGTAAGGCGAACACTCTGGATTAACATTCTCTATAGGCGCGGCGGATTCAGCTAGGCAAGGAAGGCACACGGCGAGCGCCTGAATTGAAGACGCTCTCGGAGGCGAGGGAAATGTCACCAAATACGATGAATTCCCCTGCGGACGCATCCGTCTCGGGAAGAATTGAGAAGCCCGAGGAGCGAGAGCTCACCCGCAAAAACGAAGAATTCGCCGCAATCGAAACCGAGTTGGCTGAGCGCGAGCTTCGCATCGTCAATGTTCGCGCGGAACTGGGAGCGTTTGAGAGGAACTATCTGCACACCGTGGGCACTCTATACGCCGAACTCGATGAATGGAAAGCGCGAATTGCGGAGAAAACGGCGCAGAGACAGCCCGAAAATTCAAGGTCCGGCAAAGCTGCAAATGATGCCAGAGCCCGTGCGAACCAAACCAAGGCGTCGGTAGAGATTGGTTCGGCCGAGGATTCGAAGCCGTTCGAAGCATCCCCAGCCATGAAAAAACTCTATCGTGAAGTCGCCAGGCGCATCCACCCCGACCTGACTTCCGACCGCGCCGACCGCGCCAAAAGGCAAGTTCTGATGGCGGAGGCAAATCAGGCGTATGAGTGCGCCGACGAAGCAAAATTGCGGAAGATTCTGGCCCACTATGAATGCAGCCCGGAGACGGTAACCGGAGAAGGTGCAGGACCAGAGCTAGTCCGGGTGATCCGCAGAATTAGCCAAGGGCGAAGCCGGCTAGCGGAAATCGAAGCGGAGTTACAGGATTTGTTTCGCTCAGACCTCTTCCAGTTGAAGCAGCGCGTTGACGAAGCTGCCGAGCACGGGCGGGACCTCTTAGGCGATCTGAGAGGCAAGGTCGAACAGCAAATCGCGAGCGCGAAGGAAAGATTGCAGGAAGTGGGGCAATTCGTCGGGCAGTGAGATGTGTTTGTCGCGACATCCATTCAAAGCTCGAAGAGTGCAGCGACTTTCATTCGTCGGCTGACAGCCAGCGGGGGACAAAGGACCTATGAACGTAGATAGCGCAGAGCGCACGACACAAATCGTAGCCGTGGGAAGCCAGGGGTTGACAACGCGCTCTGCCAGCATAGCCCTGCGCGGCCTGAAGGATTTGGTTCGAGAATCCAACTGGCTTGTGAAAAAGGTATTCGCGGGCCCGATAGAAATCCTGAAGATTTCACCGAAAGGTTCCGTCGCTGGGTTTAGATGCAAGGGGCTGAAAGGAAGTGACTCCATCGAAGTTTTCGGAATTGAGGGCGCGCCTGCGGCCCCTATAGAACTGGGTCTTCTATTCACCGAAGAAGAAAAAACAGGCACGCCTCCGGGCCAAGTTCAGGGAAACTTCGCCTGGTCGCCTTCAGGAGACCAGCTTGTCGCTGCGACAACTCCTTTGAAGCAGCAGTTGCAGTATTTTGATTTCTTGCGAGGAGGTCATGGAACAGCATTTGGAGCTGCGGGCCCTCAGCCCACTCACCTTTCCTGGTCAAGCGACGGCGGATTCCTCGCGGCTGCTCGGTCGGGAGGAGCCGATGCTCGGGTGAGTCTCTGGCGTGCACAAAATGCCGCATTTCCTTTCTCCAATAGTTGCGAAAGCGAATTGGGATTTCCCGGATGGATTGAGAGACAAACGTACGAAGTGGAATCGGGCGAAGATGGGGCATTTCTTGGCTACGGGCGACTCGCGTTCAGCCCCGACGGAAGAGCGCTGGCCGTTGCAGCAGAGTTCCAAGGCGAGTGGGCGGACGATTCGATCACGATCGTGGATGTGCCAGGGATGAGCGAGCAACTCACACATCCGGTGCAGGGCCACGTCACGGACATCGCATGGGCGCGGGATGGGCGCGAGCTTGTGTATTGCGCTTCGGGGCAGGCGTACCGGCTAGACCTGGAGACGATGGACGCAGAGGCGCTGCCATTCGGGGCGGAGTGGTGCGCGAGCCATCCGGAATTGCCCGTGTGCGTCTGTTACAGCGGATGGCTCAAGAACTCCGCGAAGGGCCGGCTTTTCCTTGTGGATTTGCAAACATTGCGGGTGTTCGACGAGCACGCGGCGGAGAGTGTGGCGGATGTACGCTGGGGTTCCGACGGAACGAAAGCCTATGCAATTACGACAGATGGTCTTGCGTACGTCTACGAGCCAGATTTTCTCTAGAGCAAACAGCATTCTGAACGCCAACAACAGCATCGCCGATTAGACCAGGGGAAAATTCGCTTCCGCGTTTAGCGTCGCGGGCTCCACAAGGCCCGAAAGGAATCGGGGATACCCAGCGGCTGCAATCATGGCAGCATTGTCCGTCGAAAGATGACGGCTCGGAAAGAATACTTCGATATCGCGCGATGCACCTTCGGAGAGGAATGCCCTCCGCAGCTCGGAGTTTGCGGCGACCCCGCCGGAGACCAGAACCGTACCGACCGAAGACTGCTCCGCCGCTCGGAGAGTCCGAGAGACAAGGTCGTCGACAACAGCCCGCTGGAAGCTCGCCACAAGATCCATTGTTCCCTGAGAGCACAGAGGACGAAGCGCATCGGCTGAGCGCGCCCCGCTAGCCAACGCCGCGAGACGCGCATCGATTTCCGGCTGAAATTGGGGATTGCGCCGCAGATAGTAGAGCACGGCTGTTTTGATCCCGCTGAAGCTGAAATCGAACGGGTTGCCACGCGTCTTGATCGGGCCGAAATGGACGGCGCGCGGGTCGCCATGTGCGGCGAGCTGATCGATAATCGGGCCGCCGGGATAGCCGAGCGCGAGCATTTTTGCCACCTTGTCGTAAGCTTCGCCGGCAGCGTCGTCCCGGGTGCCACCAAGGCGTGTATAAGCGAACCCGCCCGGCTCATGATGCGACGAATGGACGTGAAACAGCAGCGTGTGCCCGCCGGAGACGATCAAGCAGACCGCGGGGAGTTGAGGTTCGCGTCCGTTCGCTCGGGCCTCGAGCAAGACCGCGTGGATGTGGCCTTCCAAGTGATTCACGGCAATCAAAGGCTTTCCGAGCGTAAGGGCCAAAACCTTGCCGTACGTGACCCCGACCAGGAGAGAACCTATCAGCCCAGGGCCGCGGGTGACCGCAATCGCGTCGACATCCGAAAGCGCAATCCCTGCGCGTTCCACGGCCTCGCGAACGACTGGAACAATTTGCCGGAGGTGTTCGCGCGAAGCCAACTCCGGCACAACGCCTCCGTATTTTCGATGGATGTCTACCTGAGAGGCGACAACACTTGCTAAAATCCTTCGGCCTGAGGCGACGACGGCGGCGGCGGTTTCGTCGCAGGAGGACTCGATCCCCAAAATGAGTTTTTCGGATGAAGTCATATGCAAAACCCGATGCTATCACTCTTGAATGAATTGGAAAACTGAGCCTGCACAATGGGTCACTTAGAAAGGAACATCTCGAAATGGGGGACAAGGAGAAAAGGGTACGAAAAGCTGTGTTACCTGTGGCGGGAATGGGGACGCGGTTCCTTCCGGCCACCAAAGCACAGCCCAAGGAAATGCTTCCGGTTGTGGACAAGCCCTTGATCCAATATGCGGTCGAGGAGTGCATTGCCTCCGGAATTACGCACATTATTTTCGTCACCGGCCGAAAGAAAAGTGCGATCGAGGACCATTTCGACTCGGCGCCGGAGCTTGAGCGGTTTCTCGAAGAGCACGGGAAACCCAAGCTCGCTCAGATGGTCCGGGAAATTTCTGGAGATGTTCATTTCAGCTACACCCGGCAAAGTGAAGCTCTCGGACTTGGCCATGCCGTACTCACAGCTTACGACTTGGTTGGCGACGAGCCCTTCGCGGTGCTGCTTGGCGACGTAATCATGGACGGCGCTGTGCCTGCGACGAAGGCGCTGGTGGAAATCTACGAAGCCACGGGAGTCGGCGCGATCGATGTGGAAGAAGTCCCGCGCGAACGTGTGCATCTTTACGGCATCGTGGACGCGATTCCAGAGAAAAACACAAAATGGGGGGAACGCCTCCTCCGCATCAGGGATTTGGTGGAAAAGCCGCCTGCCGAAAAGGCTCCGTCAAACCTCGGCGTGACAGGCCGCTACGTTCTGCCGGCTGAGATTTTCCGCTATCTGGAGACGACGAAACCCGGCACAGGCGGAGAGATTCAGTTAACGGACGCACTCCGCTCGCTAGCCAAGGCCGAGGGCTTGTTCGCTCACGTATTTGAGGGGACCACCTTTGACGCAGGCGATAAGCTGGGGTTCTTGAAAGCAACCGTTGAATTTGGCTTGCGAAATCCGGACTTTGGGCCAGCATTTCGGGAATATCTGAAATCGCGAAAATTCTAGGCCCGCTGATTTCCCGGGTTGCAGCCTTCGCAAGACTGGCGCTGGGCGCAGCAAACTTCAGGCGGACGCTCAGCGCTTCCGCTTTTCGCTTCCCTTGTCCACGCCCTTAGTCGAGGTTGCTTTTTCTGAAGATTTTTCAGACGACTTAGCCGGCGGCTTCTCAGTCGTTGAAGCCGCGCTCTCCGTTGAAGAATCTGCGCCGGACGACGAACTTTTGCCAGCATAGTCCGTCACATACCAGCCCGAACCCTTGAACTGAATCGCTGGGGCCGCAAGAAGACGCTCAGCGCGCGCTCCGCATTTGGGGCATTTCTGCACGGTTTTTGCAGAGAATGGCTCAATTTTTTCAAAGCGGTGGCCGTTGGAGCATTCGTATTCGTAAAGAGGCAATGCCGTTCCCCTCGTGGTATCGTTTCCTTCTTAAATCATAGCACGAGGGCATAACTGGCTGCAGGTACGGGAGGAAGTCCCGCCACGAGGAGTAACCTGGGGCCTTGTGCAATTTTTCGATCGGCACTAAACAAGAATCCATGACGCAACGAGGACCAAACAGGGACAGAACGGGGCAGTTGTTTGTCGTGGCCACGCCGATTGGAAACCTGGAGGATATTACTCTCCGGGCGCTGCGGGTTCTGAAAGGATGCGATCTGATAGCATGCGAGGATACACGCCAGACCGCCAAACTGCTGAATCATTTCGGCATCGAGAAGCGCATGTTGAGCTATCACGAGCACAACGAAATGACTCGGGCGGCTGAACTGGCTATCGAACTGGAACGAGGCACCCATATCGCTCTGGTCAGCGACGCTGGAATGCCGGGCATCTCCGATCCTGGTCACAGGCTTATCAACCTCTGCATCCGCCATGGATTTACCGTCACGCCGATTCCGGGCGCGAATGCGATGGTGGCGGCTCTGGCAGTTTGCGGATTGCCCATCGAGCATTTCACGTTTGCGGGCTTCCTGCCGCCGCGCCCGACAGAGCGCCGCAAGGCATTGCGACAACTGGCTGCCGAGACTGGGACATTAGCCTTGTATGAGGCCCCTCACCGGCTGCTCGATACTTTGGAAGACTCTCTTGAAATTTTGGGAAACCGGCCGGCTGTAATCGCACGGGAAATGACAAAGGTCCATGAGGAATTTCTACGCGGCCATCTGGACGAACTCGTAGCCGCAATTCAGAAGAAGGAAATCCGGGGCGAAGTCACTCTGCTCATCGGGCCTGTGGACGAAACGAAGCGAATTGAGGGACAGCCGGGCGAGGCCGCCCAACCACTGGCGAAACGCGTTGAGGAAATCATGGCCGAAAAAGGCCTGGACCAGAAAGCAGCGCTGAAACAAGCGGCACGCGAGCGCGGAATCACCCGTAGAGAAGCATACAAGGAGCTCTTAATCACCAGGGAAGACTGAGCTTCAAAGCTAGCGCGAGAGCAGGAAATGGTCTTGCCGTATCTTGAGTCTATGCGCGAGACGCGGACGAAGCGAAGAATGACTCGACTCTCTCCAGAACTTCCCCCGTCGTCCGGGAGCCATGAACCATGTGGCGCAGTTCCCCGCCGTCGCGCACGCCGTGGGTAAAGTAGCTCGCGAACTGCTTCATCTTCCCCAGCGCATCGGGAATATCGCTCTGGATAAGCCGATTGAAATAATCCGAAAGCAAGCGGTGGCGATCCGATTCGGTCGGCTCGACGAACGTCCCCGTTGAGACATAATCTGCGATCTGCCGAAAAATCCAGGGATTCGTCGCCGCGGCCCGCCCGATCATAACGGCGTCACAACCCGTTTCTTCAACCATGCGAACCGCATCCTGCGGCACGCGAATGTCTCCATTTCCGATCACCGGAATGCGCACGGCCTGCTTCACGGCGCGAATCAGATTCCAATCGGCATTCCCCGCATAGCCCTGCATGCGCGTTCGGGGATGGATGGCAAGCCCCTCCGCGCCACAGTCTTCGGCCAGACGCGCCACGTCAATCGCGACGATCGAGCGGTCGTCCCATCCTGAACGAAACTTCACCGTGAGGGGGATGCGGACTGCAGCGCGAACCGCCCGAAAGATTCTTTCCAGAAGCGGCAAGTCCCGCAGAAGGCCTGATCCGCCGCATTTGACCACTTTCTTTGCCGGACACCCGAGATTGATATCGATCTGATCGAAGCCCAGGTCTTCCGTGAGAGCCGCGGCAGAGGCCATGACTTCGGGGTCGGCACCAAAAATCTGCGCGGCAATGGGGTGCTCGTCACTGTCGTAGTAAAGATAGCGCAGAGTGCGAGCAGAATTTCGCGTGAGTCCCTCCGAGGAGGTGAACTCCGTCATGATGAGGCCACAGCCACCGAGGGAGCGGATCACACGGCGAAACACTGTGTCTGTGACTCCCGCCATCGGAGCGAGGATCGTCGCAGGCGTGATTCTGAGGGGGCCGATCTTGACAGAGCTGGGAAACATAATCTTTAGGCAAAAATTATAGCAGCGTCTCGTCGATCGAATTGTCCGTATCGGCCGATCGTGGCGAGGCGGTCAAAGGTGCTCGCTCCTGCGGCCTTGTGGGGGCCGCTATTGCTGATTGGCGCGAGGCAGCGTGCGAAGGGGACGGCATCGTGATGACAGACGCGGCGGCTGCCGCAGCCCGGACGCCGTGATCCAGAGGCGGATTTGCAGTCGCGCCAGATCGCTTCTCGGCAAGAAGTCCGGAGTTCAATTGATCCAACAGAGCTTCGGGCGACCCTCCAAAAAAATTATCGACCACTTGACCGAGCGCCTGCGAGCGCGCTTCCTCGGCGGAAAGATTTGGCCGGTAGACGTACGCTCGCCCAACCTTTCGGCGCTCCACCACGCCTTTACGAGCTAGGCGGTCCATGATGGTCATGATCGTCGTGTAGGCACGAGGCCGCCGTTCCGCCAGTTGGTCGCGGATCTGACGAACAGTTCCCTCCCCCATCGGCCACAGAGTGTTCATGCAGTCCAGTTCGAGCGGGGCAAGATCCAGAACGGAACGACGGGGAGTTTGAGCCTTCTCGCTCATTTGGAAGCCTTCAAAAAGTCCGCTTTACGCAGCAAGGAGCGGCGGAGCGCAGGATTGCGGTCGGACCATTCGATGGAAGAGTCTTTCGCAGATGAGAGAGTGTCGCGCATGGACGCCATCTTGGAATCCACGTCGTCGAGAAAATGCAGCACTACCGCCTCCGGAAACTGCGGAAGTGCCGGCGAGCCAAACTCGTGCGAGCCGTGGTGGCTGAGAATCAAGTGCTCGACAAGCGCGGCAAGGGATTCCGGAAAGTCCGGGACGGCTTTGATTTTTTCGCGAACGAGCAGAAGGCCTATGGCTATGTGCCCCAGAAGACGGCCCTCCGTAGAATAGTCGATCGCGCGCGAGTAGCGAAGCTCGTCAATCTTCCCAATATCGTGGAGGATGATACCAGCAAGCAAGAGGTCGGAATCGAGCTCGGGATAGTGCGACGCAACTCCTCGTGAAAGACCAATCAGGCTGACAACGTGCTCGAGCAGCCCCCCGAGATACGCATGGTGCATCGTCATCGCGGCGGGAGCGCGTTTGAGTTTTGCCGCGATCACGGGATCATCAACGATGGAAGAAAGCAGGCGTTGAAGCCAGGGATTCTTCACGGAGGCGACGGACTCACGGAGCGTCAAATAGAGTTTTTCCATGTCCATCGGCGTGTGAGGAAGAAAATCGGCGATGTCATACTCACGCTCGGTTGAGGGCAGAATCTGCTCAAGCGTGAGTTCCTTCTGGTTGTTATAGAGTTTCACGCGAGCGCGAACCTGGACGACGTCATCGCGCTCAAAGGTCCTGAGAATGGGCTCGAAATTGTCCCACATCTTCGCGGGGATCGACCCGGTTCGGTCTGCGAGAGATAGCTCCAGCCAGGACTTGCCGGTACGGGGAGAGGTGCGGACTTCCTTTTCTCGAACAAGAAGCTGAATCGTGACGGCGTCGCCGTCCTTCAAGTCGGCGACGTGGAGCTTCTTCACAGACCATTCACCTTGGGGTGCGGAAACTTCTTCTTACCCTTCGTCTTTTCCTGCGTGTCCGGTGTCGGGGCTACTTCTGTAATCACCGAAGTGCCAGGAACGGCCGCTGAATCAACGTAGCCCGGCTTGACCGTCACGTAGCTTTCCTCGCGCAACTGGGCGAGGTAATCACGGAGCGCCGGCTGCACTCGCTGCATGTAAATCCTGTTCATGATATCGTCCTGCACCTTCTCGTAAGGCTGCAGGCCAGCGATGTAATGCGCCTCGACCTTCAGGATTTCGAAACCCGTCTTGGTCTGGATCACATCCGTGATGTGCCCCTTGTCGAGCTTGAATACGGCATCTTCGATCTGTTTCGAAAGCTGGCCGCGCTGGAAGGTTCCAAGCTCGCCGCCATCCTTGGCGGTGCTTCCCTCTGAATAGCGCTTTGCGAGCTCGTTGAAATCGTCGCCGTTTACCAAGCGCTGGTGCAGGTCGTCCGCTTTCACTTCAATCACACCCATTTCTTGTGGTGTCTTCCCCTGAGTGCTCAAAAAGATTTCCGCAAGTACCACTTCTTCAGGCTTCACAAATTCCTGTTTGTGAGCTTCATAATAGGCCCGCGAGTCCGAATCGGAAATATTGATTCGTGAACCAACATCCCTGCGAATGATTTCTTGCGTGAGAAGGCTATTGCGCAATTGGGCCTTGTAATCGTCCCAGGAGAGCCCCTGGGATTCGACAGCCTTTTCAAGGTCATCCAGGCTTGCCAGATTGTTTTCCTTCCGGACGTCGTCCAGCCGTTTGATAAGGTCCGTCTCGACGCTGACACCCTCATCCTTGGCGCGTTGGACGAGAAGGTCCTGATCGATCAGGTCGCGCAAAAGATCTTTTGAGCGGGTTCTGTATTCGTCATCGAGCTTGTCTTGCGTGCATCCCTGGCAATCCTGCGCCACCTCCTGGCGCAGGGTTGCTTGGGCCTTCTCGTAGTCGGAAAGCGTGACGATGTCGTTGTTGACACGAGCGATGATCTCTTCGACAACGACGTCTTTTGTTTGAGCATGCAAAGCGTGAACGGCAAAGAAAAGCGTCGCAAGAACAAGGCAAAGAATGCAGATCGTGCGGGATAAGCAAGTATTCATCGGGGTCCTTTGGATTGGGAGGCCAATTCGGCCACCCGGCTTCAAGGGCAACGCCCCTGAAGGAATCAACCAAGTCGAGGTGAAACAGACTCCGCCTTTCCTGTCAAAACAGACCGATGAAAAGTTTATCGCTAGGCTTGCAACTGGAGCAATACGTTTCTGACGGCGCCCATAGGGCCGCCTTGTCCCGCCTTCCAATTAACCCAAAGGATTCCGGTCGGATCGAGACGAAGGTCCGGCCGCTTGCGGACAAGCTTCACCACCTTTTCCGGTCCGATGGGAGTGTCGTCGTAGAACTTGACGGCGACCTGATCGTTTCGTCGATCGACCGACGCAACGAGGAGCTTTTCCGCGATTGCCTTCAAAACAGAATAGTCGAGAAGCGTTTCCACAGACGGAGGGGGAGGCCCGAAGCGGTCTGCGAGCTCTCGGCTGACTTCGGCGTGCTGCGCTTCGGTGGCGATTCCGGCGATTCGCTTGTAAATCCGCAGCCGGAGATTTTCGTTGTCGATGTATTCGGGTGGAATTCGGATGTCGAGCCCTAGATTGAGAGTGGCCCGCCGTTCGGGAGCCACTGCTTGCCCGCGCCGCTCGTTTACAGCACGTTCCAGCATCTGAATGTACAAATCGAATCCTACGGCTTCGATGTGCCCGTGCTGCTGCGAACCAAGAATGTTCCCCGCGCCACGCAGTTCCAGGTCGAGGGCCGCAATGCGGAATCCGGCGCCGAGATCGCTGAATTCTTTGAGCGCTGCCAGCCGTGTCCTGGCAATTGGAGTAAGCGGAGCGTCGGGTGGGATAAGCAGGTATGCAAAGGCGCGGACATTGGAACGGCCCACGCGTCCGCGCAGTTGATAAAGCTCCGCAAGCCCCATGCGATCGGCGCGATTGATGATGATCGTGTTCGCGGCCGGAATGTCGAGGCCGTTTTCGACGATCGTGGTGGACACGAGGATGTCGGCCTCGTGGCGGATAAATTTCAACATGACTTTTTCGAGTTCCGATTCCTTCATTTGCCCGTGCCCAACCACAACGCGGGCCTTTGGCAGAAGACGCTGGATGAGCGTCGCCAGCGAGGCGATCGATTCGACGCGGTTGTGAACGAAGAAAACCTGCCCGCCTCTCGTGAGTTCCTCGCCGATCACCCGCTGCACCAGAGTCTCGCTGAAGGGAGCCACTGTCGTTTGAATCGCCAGGCGGTCCTTCGGTGGCGTCTCGATCAAGCTCATGTCTCGCAGCCCAACCAGCGACATGTGCAAGGTTCGCGGGATCGGAGTCGCCGACATCGTGAGTACGTCAACGTTTTTCCGTAGCTCCTTCAAGCGCTCTTTGTGCGCCACCCCAAAGCGTTGCTCTTCATCGACAATGAGAACTCCCAAATCAGCGAACTTCACGTCCTTTGACAGGATGCGATGCGTGCCAATAACGATATCGACTTTCCCGGCTTCCAACTCTTCGATTGTTTTCTTCTGTTCCGTTGCCGAGCGAAACCGGCTCAACATTTCGATTCGTGCGGGGAAAGCTGCAAACCTGCGACGAAATGTCTCATAGTGCTGGAAGGCAAGAACAGTCGTCGGCGCCAGGACGGCTACTTGTTTTGAATCCGAAATGGCCTTGAAGGCCGCGCGCATCGCCACCTCCGTCTTGCCGTACCCGACGTCGCCGCAAAGCAGCCGGTCCATTGGAAGTGTGGATTCCATGTCGCGCTTTACGTCTTCAATGGCGCTCTTTTGATCGACCGTCGGTTCAAATTCGAAGGCGTCCTCGAATTCGTGCTGGAAATTCGAATCCGGAGGAAACGCATGGCCCGCCGCCGTCTTGCGCTCGGCGTAAAGGGCGAGGAGTTGGTCGGCCATGTCCGTGACCGACTTGCGGACACGGGACTTTCGCGCCTCCCAGGCGCCAACACCAAGCCGATCCAGCTGTGGTTCTTCGCCGCCAAGTGACTGATACTTCTGCACCAGGTCGAGGCGTGCCAGAGGAACGTAGAGGCGCGCGTCCCCAAAGTATCGCAGCAGCATGAATTCTCCTGCTGCGCCTTCGACAGTGACTTGACGCAAACCCTCGAATTGGCCGATTCCGTGGTCTACATGGACAACGTAGTCTCCCGGCTTCAGATCGGAAAAATCCGAAAAGAAGCTCGCGGACTTGGGCCGCGCACGCGCCCGCTCCGCAGGAGCTGGAAGCGTCTCAAACAGATCCGAATTGCCGTGCACCGCAAGGCGCGCATCGCCGAAGACCACGCCTTCTGCAAGAGGGGCCTTTATGAGAATCACCGCCGGTGTGTTTCCGCTTGTTCCCTCCTCGGCAAGACGCGTGACGGTCGTGTTTTCTTCCAGTTCTCCCACGCGATAAGGCACCTCGTACTCGTGGCAGATGTCCGCAAATCTCTCTAGTTCTCCCGTACTGGACGCGGAGATCATCACGCTTTCGCCAGAAGAAATTCGGCCTCGCACCTCCGCCATGAGCGCGGCGACGTTTCCACGATAGCGCGTGGTCGGCTGCGTTTGCAGGATCGGGGCGGCTTGGCCTGATGAATCACCAAGCGTGAGCCGCTCAATCCCGAGCCGGGGCGCCATCTCGCGTGAAAGCGACCACTCCTCTTGGGAAAGAATAAATCGCTCGGGAGGCTCAGCCAGAGGGTCGTCGGACTGCTCGAAGGCCTCGGCCATCTCCGCACGGAATTTCTCCAAAGCCTCGGAAAGCGCCGACGGCTCGTCTTCCAAAACGACCGGATCGGCCACCAGATCGAGCAGCACCGAATTTCGCGTTTCGCGGAGAGCCTCGCGAAATTCCCAACCAGGAAAAAGACCTCCGATAGATTCAGTGTCTTCGCGAAGAGCCTCAACTGCTCGGCCGTCGACTCCGCGCGCCGCGGCAGTCACTTGAGCTGCGACTCCTCGAGGAAACTCAGTAAGAGGAATGAGAGTTGCACGTTCAATCGGGCTCGTCGACCGCTGCGTGTTGGGGTCAAACGCTCGGATGGATTCAACCGTGTCGCCAAAGAGTTCTATGCGAATCGGCTGCGACGACTCCGGCGAAAACACGTCGATGATTCCACCCCGGACAGCAAACTGTCCCGCCATTTCGCAAGTAAGCTGCTTGTCGTAGCCTGCCGATACCAGATAGCCAAGCAGATCTTCTTGAGCGATACATTGATCGCGCGCGATGGTGCGGGCGAGTTGACGGTAAAACGCCGGCTCGCGAAGCCGCCACACACCTGCCTGCACGGGCATCAGGAGCACGTCGGCTTCTCCGTTCGAGAAACGCCAGAGCGAAACAGCGCGAGCCTCCGATATCTCGGCATGAGGAGAGCGCTCGTCATAGGGCAATACGCCGAGCGAGGGAAACCAGGCGACGCGCCGCCCCGGTTTGCCTGTCACGGCGCGGTAAAAGTATCGAACCGGATCTAGAAAGCTCTCTGCGCGCTGGTCCGATTCGAAAAAGACCACGAGCGGGCGGCCGAGTTCGGAAGCGGAGAGAGAGATTGCGAGAGCCTTGGCTGTATCCGTCAACCCGCCCAGACGGATATCGCTGCCGGAACGCCGGACCGAATCGAGAGCCTCTTCGAAAGCAGGATGCCGGGCGACACGCGCAAAAAGTTCACTGACTTGGGGCAGAATCATGAGGGAAGCTGAGCGATCCGGTCGAGAAGCAGCTTGGTCGAATAACCCGGCTCGAGAGGCAGGAGAATGATCTTAGGACCTTTGCCCGCTTCCATCCCGACAGCAGTCTTATGTCCTGCGGACTGGGCGGGATGCAAACCCGAGCGAGGCTCGGCGCCGGAAACGACGACGTCTGGGTGGAGGTCATCGAGAAAGGTGGACAGGCTACTCCCCGAGAAATTCGTGACGAAATCGACAGCGGCAAGAGCGGACAGGATTTCGATGCGTTCCACGGCAGGACTGACCAATCGTAGAGTGGCAGCGTTGGCAGCCGAAGAACTCTCCAACACGACGATCAGAACATCTCCATAGGACCTAGCCTGCTCCAGAAGACGGATGTGCCCCGGATGCAAAAGTGCAAACGCGCCCGACACACACACAACTCGCCGGCCGTTGCGTTTCCACTCGCGACATTGGAGAATCGCTTCTTCTTCCGAGAGAACCTTTTTCAATCGAGGACTCCGGGCGTCATGAGACGGTTCAGGTGCAACGCGGGCATTTTGCCGGAAGAACAATTCACAACTGAATTTTAACACGTGTGAAGAAAGCGAGGCGGTTAGCCAGATGAGGCACTGGCGGGTGGCTGCGGCTATCGTAGGAGCCGTGATGGTCGGATTCGGAGCGTGGGCAATTCAGGTGACGACAATGCCGCGCCACACAATCTACATCGACGCGGGCGGCTGTCGAACACCAGTGACAGTGATCGATCCCGATCTCGACCAACCTCTCGGATCTGTTGTTATGCTGCACGGCCTATCGGCCAATCGCCGCGTAATGAACTACCTCGGCGATCAGCTGGCCTTTGACGGCGGACTGCGAATTTATGCTCTCGACCTGGCGGGCCACGGGGATAACGAAACCCGATTCACTTTTGAAAAGGCAAAAGATTGCGCCGGCGCTGCCGTGGCGAAACTTGTTGAAAGCCGGGCGATCAATCCAGAGACATCCGTATACGTGGGCCATTCGATGGGTGCTTCGATCGCTATCGACCTGGCCAACACCGAGCCGCTTGCGGGCACGGTTGCGATCTCTCCGGCACCCATGGTTTTGCCCAAGCGTATGCCATCGAACCTGCTCGTTTTCACCGGCCAATTCGACTTGAGCGTATTGAAGGAAGCCGCAAACCGCTTGCTGCAGGCTGCAGGCGGTAACAGAACCGCCGTTGCCGACTTTATGCAAAAGCGGGCCTTTCTGCTCGACTCAGTCCGCTGGGCGAGCCATACAACACAACTGCACAACCAGCAGGTGGAAGAAGATGCGCGAGACTGGATCCACAACTCGCTCGAGGCGGCCGCCGGGGACGAAGATGGTGTTGTGGACTGGAGCCAAAGGGCGAACTGGACTGCCGAGCAAGCTCAAACCACGCCGAAGACCGCCCTGCAAACTGTCTGGTATGCGGCGATACGCAATGGCGCCCTCTGGGGCGCTCTCGGCCTTTTGCTGATTTATCCTCTGCTCCTCTCTGTGGGGACTCGTTTCTCGAGCGTCCGAGAGGAAGAGTCATCCCCCGCCACTTCCCGTTTGGGGCTTATCGTGATCGAGTGGGCGGTGTTCTCGTTCGCAAGCGTACTCATTCTTATCCTTATCGAGCCGATGAACTTTGTCCACCTGTATACGGGTGGCTATTTGGCCTCATTGATGCTTGTGGTAGGGATTCTCGTGGGCGCGGCGAACCAGAGGCTCTTTCGTGAGCGGTTTCAGTGGAATGGAAGGGTTGCTCTCATGGCAGCGATTCTCGCCCTTGCAATCATGTTCTCAATGGGCGGCTGGCTGAACTGGGAAATCGATGACGCCTGGATGAACGCGCCGCGCTGGCTGAGATTCTTAGGTGTGCTTCCCGCAGCTTGGCTCTTCTTCTATTCGGAGGAGATACTTTTAGGTCCCGTCGGAAAAGGCAGGCGGCGCGCGAAGCGATTTGCGGTTTTCCTTGCCCTGCGCGCCTTGCTCTTCTCCGCATGCGCCTTCGCCGTGTTCCATTTGGCGAGCGGACAGGTCTTGATTTTGCTGCTCGGCATTCCTCTATTTCTTCTGACCGTGTTGACGAGATTGGGAAGTGACTCTTTGCGGGCACGAACCGGCTCTGCCACGGCGGCCGCTTTGTTTGGTGCTATACTCGCGGCTTGGTTTGCAGCAGCAGTGTTTCCACTTTCCTGAGAAAAAGATGAAAGAGATTGCCATTGTGGGCGGAGGCCCGGCGGGGTCGTTGTGCGGAGAACGGCTGGCCAGCGGCGGCTACCGCGTGACGATTTACGACGAAAGATTGGCGTGGGAAAAGCCGTGCGGCGGAGGCTTGACGCACAAGGCCATCGAGACCTACCCGTTCTTGATGGATTCTCCTCAGCCCAAAAAAGTGATTCGGAAAATGGAGTTGATTTCGAGTTGCGAGCGGCGCGTGCAGTTCGAGATGCGGCGCCCAATCGTAATTTACTCGCGGAGAGTCCTCAACGGATTGTTGCTGGATCGCGCCGCAGCGGCTGGATGCAAAGTGGTTCGTGCGCGCGTGACGTCGGTCGATACCACCGGGGCGAAGGTGAAATTGGCCTTGAGTGGAGAGGAAACAACCGCCGATTTTGTAGTTTTGGCCGCAGGCGCCCGCAACCAATTGCTACCGGGAACTACGCGCCTGGGAGCCGCCGATCTGGAAATGACCCTCGGCTACTTCGTTCCCACGGAAGAGGACATGATCAAGGTGAAATTTCTCAAGCAGTTTGAGGGATACATCTGGTCGTTTCCTCGGGCCGATCACCTGTCCGTTGGAATCTGTGCAAAGATGGGGCAGAAATCCAGCCAGGAACTACGGCAGACTCTGGACCGATTTGCAAATGAGGAAAAGATCGACGTCGGCGGGGCGAAATTTTACAGCCACGTCCTGCCCTCTCCTCAGGCGCAAACGATTCGCGGGCGTCGAATTGTAGGCAGGAACTGGGCGCTGGTGGGAGATGCCGCGGCTTGCGTCGACCCGATAACCGGCGAAGGCCTCTATTACGCGCTCCGCTCCGGAGATCTTTTCGCCCATGCCTTGATCGATGGCCGAACCTACGACTATCCCGAACTCTTGCGTGCCGCTTTTTCCGCCGACCTCGAATTCGCGGCGAATCTTGCCCGGAAGCTCTTTCGAGGGAATATTCTCGGTGGCGCGATCACCACGCGCATCGTGCAACTGCTTAAGTACTCCCCCGCGGCGCGTGACTTGATCGGCGATGTCTTCAGCGGCTCGCAGGACTACCGTGGCCTCAAACAGCGGCTATGGAATCAGCTCGGCGTTACGGTCGCAGACTTTGCCCGCAGTTTTCTAAGCCCGAGAGCTGTCGCCCGCCTGGCGGGCTCGCGCGAGACCGCCCGCTGAACCTAACTTGAGCATCGCCGAGGTTGCATGCTAGGCTGAGAATGTCGCAGCGCTGGTGTGGCGGAACTGGCAGACGCGCCGGACTCAAAATCCGGTGGCCGCAAGGCCGTGTGGGTTCGATTCCCTCCACCAGCACCATCCAATTCGCAAGATGCCTTTTCGAATCTCCGCCCCAGCTAGCCTGTCGCGCTCCTCGTGCCCTGCCCACGGCCTGAGTACACCCATTCAGAATTCCTGGTTTGGGCGGCAACGCTTGCCACCTAGGATGCCGTCTTCCGACTCGTTGTCTCCCTCCTGAACGGAATTGCATAAGAAACAAAGGAAATGCACAGATCGCAAGCCGAGGAGTTTGGGCTCTGAATTGCCCGAGGTCGCTAAAGCCTGGGAGTGGTAGGCCGATTGAATCAACAACGCTTTGTTTCCAGAGTCCGTAGTTTTGCTGGCTGAGGTGAGCTGTGGGGGACGTCGCAAGAAGCGCCACCGAGAGAAAACCAGGAGCGCTTTTGACAGAAGCGCCAAGTCCGCGCGTCGTGCCTATAACCGTCAACCGGGAGCTCGCGATTCGCGATAGACGGTCCCGCACTCGCGTCAAAATGACGATGCGTGCGCATCTCCGTGGAGGCATAGGAACACTAGACGTATTCGAAGACGTAGGTACGACGATCGACGTTTGCCGCCACGGCCTCCTCATCGAAACAATTCGCAGCGGCTATTGGGTGGATCAGCCGCTCCTCGTCACTTGTCCTTACTCGACGGGGCCGACGGCGCTCAATGAGGCTCGGAGAGCGCATGTGGTGCGAAACATTTTGTTACCGAATCAGCACTTTCGCGTGGCTTTGCAGTTTGATGGCAAACGCACAACAAGTGAACGTTCACTTGAAGCGACAAATTCTGCTCCTTCGCCAGTGCGCGTCTTGGGAGTCGAGTCCGACCGTGCCATCGCTCGCGCCATGCGTGAGCTCCTCGAACAGGATGGATATCAGACCGCGTTTGTGGAGAACGCTCGTCAGGCGCTGGACCTGCTCCGAAGCGAACTTCCCGACGTGATTATTGCTGAAGTTGAAGGTGGCGACATTTGCGGCCAGGATCTGTGTGCGATTGTCAAAAAAAGCGAGCGCCTTCGCCACATTCCTGTGATTTTGACGACCGAGTCGGCGCTTCCATCAGACTATGCATCCAGTCATCGCCTGGGAGCCGTTCTTTGCGTGCGACGCCCTTGCGATCCTGTACGGCTGCAGCACGCGATTCATCTCGTCGCCGCGCCTCCTGGGTACCGGTCGCGCTATAGCTCAGGACTCGATATGAGCAGGTATGTAAGGACCTCCTGAGACCATCTCGGCAGGCGCGTTAGCGGAAGGATATTCTCGCAAGTTGGCCGTTTCGGATTTTTGCTGTCGAAGGAGCTGATGTGTCGCTGGAACCTATCGCCCTCCGCCTTCAAGGGAGAGGTGGCTGGCTGCAGCCGGGGAGCTACCTGGTCGCCGTGAGAGCCTTCTGGGGAATGCTACGACACCTCGACCTGGAGATGTCGCGGCAACCAAGGGGAAGCATCGACTGGGAAATCAGTGCCTTGAAGAAATCAGGGCCGGCCATCGTCGTCTTTATTGGCCATCTCAAGACGCCGCCGAAGGATATCTTGCCGGATATCAGGAGGGCGGTCCTGGAAGGTGTCCGGACGCTCTCGCAAAGCGACCATCGGCCTCGCTGGTACAACGATTCGGCTCTCGAAAAATTGAAACTCCTGGCGGAACAGCACTCCACAATGGACGAGATTGCCGTCATTGTTGACGAGAAGGAAGAGCCCCTCCGTACCACAGTAATTCAGAAAATCGACCGGCTGAGACAAAACGAATACGAAGCCATCGGCTCCATTGTCGGTTGCCTGGATTCAATCACAGTGAACGGCGATGTAAAGTGGCGAGTGATCAGCGAGTCGACGGGGAAACCCGTGGCCTGCCATTTTGCAAATCGCGCGATCTTGGATGCTTCACGCGATCTCCTCGGCCGGAGGGTTGCTGTCTCTGGAACTGTGAAGTCCAACTACCTCTGTGAGCCAATCTCGCTCGACGCCGAAGAGTATGAGGTGTGGCCAGACCGTCAAGACCTTCCAAGTATCTCGGCGATGTCCGGAAGGGTCTCAAAACTGACCGGCGAATTGAGCGTCCGGGAATATATATCGAGATTGCGCGATGACAAGTAAGTTGAACAGGATTTATTGGGATTCGACCGCGTTCGTCTGCTTCCTTCGTGAACACGAAGGGGAACGCCGGAGCATTTGCGAGGATATTCTCTATCATGCGCGCGATCAAAAAATTGAACTATTCACTTCGACCTTTACGATCACGGAAGTGATCCGGCCGCGGAACGCAAGCATTCGTGGCGGCCGCTCCCTGACTCCGGAAGAGCTTTCCGAAATCGAAGCCATGTTCCAGTGGCCGTGGATAAAGAAAATTGACGTAGACATGCGTGTTGCAAGGAAAGCCGTGGAACTCTCGCGGGACTACGGGCTTATCATGGCTGATTCAATTCACGCCGCGTCGGCTTTGATCGCCCATGCGAATGTCCTGCAGCATTGGGACCAACAAAGCAGCTTTTCGTGCCTCCAACGCCTGATTCCCATCGAGCAGCCAAGAAAACTCTCCTATTGCTAGCTCGGCGCAATGCCACAAATTGCGCGTACTTGCTCTAGCCTCGTGTTCTCCGTTCCGATTCACAGGAGCCGCGCGCAGCAAAGTTCCCATGCACTGTCACATCGAAGTGGGGCAACCGCTCAGCTTCGCGTTTGCGGGAACTTGTGCCGGCTCTGAAAGCGCTTGACGAACTCGTTCCAGAAGATCCGAGCGGCTGAACGGCTTCCGTAGAAGCGGGGTAGAGCGAATCCTTGGCTGATGTTCAGTCACAACTTCATCAGAATATCCGGACATGAAAAGCACTTTCAGGTCGGGAAGGATCGTACGAAGCCTCGCGGCAAGCGTTGCGCCATCCATTCCTGGCATGAAAAGATCGCTGAGGAGCAAGCAAATTGACTCTTTGGTTTGCTCGGCGATATCAATCGCGCTGAAAAAATCCGCCGCTTCTAGAACGCGGTATCCGCCCGCTGTGAGCAGCTCGCGCGTGATTTCGCGCATGCCGGGCTCTTCTTCCACGAGAAGAATGGTTTCGCACCCGCAAGAAGGCGTGGCCGCCTCCGAATCCGGCAGAAGATCGGGAACCGCCTCTTCGTCCGGCGGGAAGTAAATCTTGAAGGTCGCGCCGTGCCCAGGCTCGCTCGATGGGATGATAAAACCGTGCGACTGGCGGACAATCGCTTGGATTGTAGAGAGGCCTAGCCCTGTTCCCTTCCCTGCCGGTTTCGTCGTGAAGAACGGCTCGAAAATATGCGCCATCGTCTCCTTGTCCATTCCAACTCCCGTGTCAGAGACGCAAAGGAGAGCGAACTGTCCAGCCCTGGCGCCGAAATGACCTCTTACCTCGCTTTCGCGAAGTTTCACGAGCGACGTTTCAATCGTCAGATGCCCGCCATTTGCCATGGCGTCCCGGGCGTTGATCACTAGATTCATGAGGACTTGCTCGAGATGAACTGGATCGATATGGATCGCGCCAGCCTCTGGCGAGAGCCGCAGACTCACTTCGATTTTGTCCCCTGTGAATTCGCGAAGTAGTTTTTCCGAGTCCCGGACCGCACCATTGAGGTCAATGCGGCGCGCTTCCGCCCGCTGCTTCCTGCTGAAGGCGAGAATCTTGCGCGTAAGCGCTGCAGCACGCACTGCCGCATCGTGGATTGCCTCAATTCTGGGAATGCGCGGATCTCTAGGCCCAAGCTCTTCACGAAAGAGATCCGCCTGCCCTTGAATCATCCCAAGCAGATTATTGAAATCGTGGGCAATGCCGCCGGCCAGCTGTGCAACCGCTTCCATCTTTTGCGCCTGAATGAGTTGATGTTCGAGGTGGTTTCTCTCCGAAATATCTTCCACAAAGATTTCGAAAAAAAGCGGATGTTCCTCAGTCGCATCGCAGGAGCGACCCGTAAGACGGACGCGAATCACTTTGCCATCTTTGCGTTTCCAATCGGCTTCAAAATCCCAGTAGTGCCGGTCGTGCCAGTATTCGCCAACGACACGACGACGTAAGCTTGCCTGTGCATATATGTCGCGATCGAGGTTGCGCGTCAGCAGTTCCTCAGCCGAGTCATAGCCAAGGATAGCCACCAAGGCCGGATTCACGAGCAAAAGCCGGCCTTCCACGTTGGAGCGGTAGACACCGAACGGAGCATTTTGAATCAGAGTTTGGAATGAGGCCTCGGAAAATTCCGTTGCCGGGATGCCTGTGACGCCCTCACCGGACGTCTGGCGCAGGCCTGAGTCGCCTGCGGCTTGAATGCCTTCCGCAGAAGGTGGCTGATTCAGTTGTCCCATCTGCATTGCCTGTCGCCGCTTCATCTGTTGCGCCTCTTCGAACTGCTTTTCGGGAACAGGATTGGAGGTTCGGTACGGACAGGCTACCGCTTCTTTGAGTGTAATAGAATACCCGAATCTCCTCCGGGCCCCATCACACGCGACCAATATGCTTCGTGCAGCAAGGACCCCTGCCGTCGCACCATGCCGTGCCCACTCCTGAGGATTCCTAGACTTCCCCGGCGCAAATCGAACTCGGACCCTTGCGCATCAAGGAAAGCTGAGACGCAATCACAGTTCTTACCCACGAATCAGGAGGCGGTGGAAGAGTCGCGCGGGAAAACATGTCTAAAGAGCCTCAGCGTGCAGAAAGAGTTTCGAGCGCCGACGATTCATCGGGGAAATCGCCAATCACCGTATGTAAGTTCGCCATGCGCAAGATTTCTCTGGACCGCACGCCGAGTTCCACCGTACAGATGTCCGCATTATTCCGCCGGGCGGCAAAGAGAGAGCGCACGAGCTGTCCAATCCCGGAACTGTCCAGATATTCCACATTGCGAAAATTGAGAACGATGAGCTTTTTCCCCTCACGAATCAAGTCCTGGCAGAGGTCGTGCAGGGCCTCTCCTTCCAACAAGGTGACCCTCCCTCGCAAATCGATCACTGTCGCCGGACCATGCTGACGAGTTGTTGCGCTAAATGTCAAAGAAAATCCTCCCGGCTGGCCAAATCCATACTACTTCAATCATCGGCCGTTTTGGACAGAGAGAAAAAGGAAGGGATCAGCCGGCAAATTCTGCCAGCCAAGAATCAAGAATCTTCAACTGCTCTTCCGACACATCTACGAAGGCGACACCCATTCCGATTCCCTCCTGAACGTAGATGATCCGCCCAGTGGAATCGAACGAGCCCTGATCGCGGCTGACCGTCATTTTGATCGGGGTTCCTACCGGCAGCGTATTCAAAACGTCTACATAGCAACCTTTCCTGCTGATTTCCGAAATCCGCCCGCTGATTCTCGTGTCCGTCAGGGGTTCGACAATATGGATGCTGGCAATAAAGGTGAAGCGCGGCACTTCGCGCTTCTCGCGAAAGGATGGCGGAGAAGACATAGGCATCGCCCTGTTCTCAGTACCTGCTCAGTTTGGCACGCCGATTCCCCCTCCAACACCATAAAGCCACTTCGCGTTGCGCAACAATGCACGGCCGAATCATCCTGGAAATTAGTTGAGCGGGTATATACTCATTATATAATATGCGCGCCCTTTTCCGCGTTCTTCGGTGGCCCTTCAAAAAGGAGGAAAGGCTCCCGCAGATGACAGCGGGAGCCAATCGGGCAGCTGCCGGTCGCAAGGGGAACCACGAACCTAACTCCCTCTCGTGAGAATTAGGACGCCGCCAGTGCTTGGCTCAAACGGTGACTGGAGATTCAGAAAAAGGTGCTAGAAGCTTGTAAATGCTTTCAATCGCGAGCACGCTAGACGGAATTACAGCTTCTGGCCGTGGTAGGGTTGATGTCTTCTTGGCCTATGGCTTTGCTCCTCGAAGACTTTGAGACACCCGGCAAACTTCTGCGATGTAGGCCCTATCCCTTTGACGAGAGAGGACATTTTTGGCCTCGTGCTTGCAAGGGTACGCGGCCTGCTTGGCAGAACCTCAAAGCCTAGCCCCTCAAAAATAGTCCCCGCTGCGAATATGCTATATTATGCGGCGGCTGTCTCGTCTGAGACGGTGCGCATTTTTCAGATCAAGGGAGCGAGGCGAGTTCCACATTGGGAAACCTATTGAACCAGGGATCGCGAGCGGGAGACCGCTTGCGAGAGCTCCGGAACAGGCTCGGAATCACAACTCGTGAAGTAGAGGAGCTTAGCCGGCGAATTTCGGAAGACCGTGGCAATGAAGATTTTTATATTTCGAATGCCTGGCTTACTCAGTTGGAAAATCGCAATTCCGTTCCGAGTATCTACAAGCTTTTCAGCTTGAGTGTGATCTATAAGACTCGCTTTAGCGATCTTTTGGCAATGTTTGGGGTTGATCTTGGTGAGAGCGCAAAATATCAGTTGGCGCTGCCTTTACAGAATACACATCTCGTTGCGCTTGAAAAGCTGGACCCGGAGCAACCCGTCTCGTTTCCTGTTCGTTTCGACAAAGGGTTCAACATTGAAAAAACGAGCCTGATATCACGCATGGTGGAAGTTTGGGGAGAGGTTCCGGTTTCCCTTATTCAACGGCTCGATGTCCGAAATTGTCAGTACGGCTATATCGGGCTGCAGGATTTCACGATGTACCCACTTCTCAGGCCCGGGTCTTTTGTGCAAATTGATAGTCACGTCACGCGTCTGACTCCAACAGACTGGCGCACCGAGTTCGACAGGCCAATCTATTTCCTTGAGCTAAGAGACAACTATGCTTGCGGGTGGTGCGACCTTCGGGGCTCCCAAATCACGCTCATTCCCCATCCTCTGTCCGGTGCGGCCCTCAGAACATTTGCATATCCGGACGAGGCGGAGATCGTCGGGCAGGTGTCCGCGGTCGCAATGAGGCTGGTTCCTCCGCCGAGCGGTTCCTCAGACGCGTCTCCCAGATTGCCAAGGCGAGCTTAAAATTGGAAAACATCACCTCTCGGAGCAGCGGATCCATGTCGACCGGTATAGCCACGCGATAAGGCTCGAGCCTCTTCCAAACCGCAATGAACTCCAGTGCGCTGGAATGCGTCGACGCGGCATAGCCTTCCATCTGGGACACCAAGTCCGCCAAAGAGGTCGAAGACAGTTCCAAAAATGCCTCGAAATGGCAACGCGCAAGGGCCTCGCAGGCTACCTCGTGAGAAAACCGCCCAGCCAACCCCTCGTGATAGTACATGCCGGTATTGCAGTCTCGCATGCTAGACAGGTAGATCATGCGATCCAGCGAGCGACGCATATGCGCCAGCGTTCGGTGGCCGAGGTCCGCCATCGCCGACTCGACTTCTGCGACTTTCCACGAATTCGTCAAATCAATTCTCCCAAACGACTCGGAACCCTCCGCAACAACCTAGGTCTCATCCGGTAATTCCGCCACCCTTGTATGATGCAGTCGCCATTTCCGCCGCGCGTGACCGCAAGAAAGCAACCGGACCCCCTGTGACGTCACATAAGTGCCCTGCTGCAGAAACCGCTCGGCGGACCGCAGCGCGGGCGCGGTACGGACCTCGGAGAAAAATCAGAAATTCAAGAGCACGGCAGAACGCTAAGAGAGACCAGAAGCCATAGACCAGCCTCAACTCTGCCGAAAGCGAGAGATTCGCGTATAAAGCCGATTGAGACCGATGAAATCTCATCAGAGTTCCAATTTGGGCACGGACTTGCCCCACCCAAAGCAATGCCAGTCGCCGTCGCTCCTCCAAAAGCAGTTGAAGGATGTCTGGCGTCCCCATCGAGGAGACATAGTCAAAATCCGAATCGGAAAAGATTCGATCTGTGACACGGTCGGAAAGGAGTGAAATCTGGAGCGAGGAGATCGCGTGATGTGCGCTTACCAGGGATTCCGCACTTCCTTCTGGCCCCGAGGAAGTGGGGTGCACGAAAAATACATACAACATGCCGAGAAATCCCACCCCCAAGAGCGTAAATATAAGTAGCAGGCTCACGAGCGCACAACCTTTCCCAAATTGGACCTTAAGGCAGCCAAGGTCGCCTGCGTAGATGCCGCATATTCCTTATAGTCCAACGCTTCCTTATCGACTCCTGCCGCCGGACAAGGTCGATAGGACCACATCGAGCATACCCAGATGAGAAGACAAATTAGAAAGATGCCTGGTTGTATGTAAAGCCATGCCCTATCAAAGCTAGATCCGGCATAGGACTTCATGGCGAGGGTGATCACGCTGGACGCAAGGAACAGTCCGTAGCCACCAATCATGCCCTTCAAGTTCCTTCCGAGAGGAATTCGAAAATATTTGACCACGCTGAGGATGCCCGCCAGCACCAACACCTGCGCTGCCCGAAGGTCCCTCTCCAATTCAGCATTCGTGGAAGCGGGCGTCCATAGAGGGGATTCGATTGCACGAAAGGTGACGTATGCAAAGATCAACGCAAAAATCAGAATCACTAAGTTGCGGGCGAAACGGGCGGCGCCAGGATAATGGGCAAGTGTAAGTTCAAGTATTTCGACAATAACCCCGTATCCTAAAACAAGGCTTATAAACTGACTGGGCCAATAGATGCCTTGGTAGAGATTCCAATGATATCGATAAACGTAAAAACGCGCGGAATCCGAAAAGGTCACCCAACACAGGTAGGTGAAAAACGTTGGGTACCTAAGAAACAGTCCACGATAGAGGCCACGCGCGATGATCGTGGTCTCGACCAGGATCCCCACCCAAAATAGTAGAGAGGTCACCATTCCTGCCAGTCCAAGGAATAAGACTGGCATAGTAGCACAAAACAGGGGGGAGCTTGCCTCATCCCCCCTGTTTCTCTAATAGTTAATTTTATGATGCAAGAGGCTTAACAGGGGGCGGCGAGACTCCATCGGCACGAAGGGACGGATTTGTCTGCGACGCTTGAAAGTGATGCGCGATTACCGGTGCTGCAAATGTCGCCAGAGCAATAACTAGCAACGCGGCTGCTTTGCGAATCTTCATGAGACGCTCCTCAGATTTGGTTTTGGCCGTGGCCGGAAGCGAAGATAATTGCCCTGACGGATTGACTGAAAAGACATTTAAATCTCGCTCGGAATATCAAGCGAAGCGCTCATAAATTGCACAGGAAACAAAGCAGGCCGTTGTGTCATGCGGAAAGGAAAGCGGCGGACACAATTCTGCGCGGCCAGGAAACTAAAAAACTAAAAAGACCTTGCGAAGGAAAGGAGAACCTCTCTCTCCCCATTGTTAACGAAAGTGAAAACCCTGCAAAGAATACGGATAGCAAGGATGGAAAAGATTTGTTTTCATGGCTTAGATATCCAAAAGCTATCGATGGGCCAACCCTTGGAAACTTTGCCAAACGCGCGCGCCACTAAGGAACCACCCGTAACTCTGGACGCCGTACGAGAGAATCTTGCGCACCTCGACAGACGGCAATGGGGAATGTGGTCCGCGACAATTGCGGTAATCCTCCTGCTCACTCTTGGTGTGGCATCCTTCGCGTTCCCCGGATTGCTCGATAAGGATCAGGCGACCTATTCTTTTTATCTCAATCAATCGGTGCGAGGACTCGTCGGCATCGTCCTGGTCTTCGCGGTTTATTTGGTCTATCAGCAACTCCTCTTGGCGAAGATCCGACGGCAGGTCGCTGAGCAGGTATCATCCTTGGCGAAAGTGGAATGTCTCGCCAATGAAGTTTATAAACTCGCCGCACTCGACCAGTTAACTGGGCTCTATAACCGCAGGTCCGGAGAACAGAGACTCGCTCAGGAAATGAGCCGCGCCGAAAGACACGGGAGAGCCTTGACGGTTCTACTGCTGGATTTGGACGGATTGAAACAGATTAACGACAAGAATGGCCATGCAGCCGGTGATTTGATGTTGAAGACCTTTGCCGAGCGTGTGCAAAGAGCCATTCGCGGTTCGGATCTGGCCGCTCGGATCGGCGGCGATGAATTCATGGTTGTCCTGCCGGAATGTAAAATCGAAGAAGTCCATCACGTCCTTTCCCGGCTCGAAGAGCTGAGTGTGGAAATCAACGGCGAACGGATGCCCTGCAAATTTTCCAGGGGCTGGGCCGACTTCCGGTCCGGAGACAGTGCGCACGACCTCATGACCCGCGCGGATGAGCTTCTTTATGCCAATAAGCGCGCCGGAAAGGAGCCGCACGAGGTCGGAACCGCGCCGAGAATGCAACAAGCGCTCTCCTGAATAGATCCTTCCAGGCCTCGTCGGCTTCGCGATATCTATTTCTTCCCTTTGCAGAGAACCGCGCTTGTAGTCCCACCCCTGTTATTCCGAAGTGCAATCATCGACGTTCAGCCTCACTGCCATTGCGCTGCAAGCGGTCTCTCTCGTTGTCGTGGGGCTCTCGCAAGTCAAACTCTTGCCTCTCCCCCGCAGACGCGCCGCGCCACAAAAGTGATTACGATTCCTGCCGGCGCGTCGATATTCATTCGGATGATTGACAGCGTGGATTCATCGAAGAACAAAGTTGGAGACAGCTTTCACCCTTCCCTTCAGAGCGCGCTAACCGTAGGCAACACAGTCGTTGCCCGAAGGGAGCGGACGTCTATGGCAAGCTGGCCAATGCGAAGTCTGCCGGGAAAATTTCCGGCGCACCCAGTCGACCTTGGAACTGGCCGGCACACGCATTAACGGCAATATCGTTCCGGTGGATTCCACCACCTACGATCTGGCGGGAAAGGGGCGTGGAAAGCAAAGCGCCGGCAGAATCGGGGGTGCTGCGGCCGCGGGAGCCATCATCGGCGCAATCGCCGGTGGGGGCAAGGGGGCTGCAATCGAGGCCGGAGTAGGCGCTGGCGCGGGCACCACCGTGCAGCTCGTCACCCACGGACAGAAAAAACACATTCCCAGCGAAACATTGCTTGAATTCAAGCTGGAGCACGCCGTCACAGCTCCGATTTCGTCTAAGTAGCCTGGATTTGCTACTCCCGATCCGACTCGCGGTTCGAGGTGGCTTTTGCCTGTCGGATTCAACACAGCCCTTCCTGGAATCACCCTCTCGAATGTTCCTCCTAGGAACATTTTGCGAACAATTCATCAAAAATCGCTTGCAGCACCAGGGGGTGCTTCGTAAGATACGGCCCAGTTGCAAGGAAGGTACTATGCCCAAAGAAAAACCGAAAGTGAACATCGGGAACGTTATCAAGAGCTATCGCAGCGAGCGCGGGCTGTCGCAGGGCGATATCGAGCGTCGCACCGGTCTCTTGCGCTGTTATTTGTCCCGCGTCGAAAACGGTCATACTGTCCCGTCCCTGGAAACGCTTGCCAAGATTGCCGAAGCGATGGAAATCAATCTCGCAGACTTTTTCCCCGGTAGCGACACCCCTCAAGATCGTGAAACCCGCAAAATCCTCGGCGAGCTTTCCGACGAGGAGATTCGCTTCCTGGCGGACATCAAGAAGTATTCCACCACGCTGACGGATGACGACAAAAAGCTTGTCCTTGCGATGATTCGCAAGATGGCTACTGTGATTCCGCCTCCCGGGAGGACGGCCAAGCCTGCCGCTACCGTTCGGCGACCTGCCTACTAGCCCTCGACTCGCCCCTTCACATATTCTGCTGTTTACCGCGCCAAGCAGCCCCTTCAACACGCTACACAATCACGTCCCTATTGGTTAGAATTGAATTGTTATGGTCGCAAAGAGACACAAGACTGTTGGCGTAAAGGTTGGCAACGTTCAAGTTGGCGGTGGTGCGCCCGTCGTGGTCCAATCGATGACCAATACGGACACCGCGGACGTCAAGGCCACCACCCAGCAGTGTCTCGAACTCGCTCAAGCTGGCTCGGAGCTTGTCCGCGTCACGGTAAATGTGCCGGAAGCGGCGGCTGCCTTTCCGGAAATCAAGAAGCGCCTGCTCGATTCCGGCTGCACCGTGCCGATAATTGGCGACTTCCACTATAACGGCCACGTGCTCCTCACGAAGTACCCGGATTGCGCGAAGGCTCTCGACAAATACCGCATTAACCCCGGAAACGTCGGCCATGGGCAGCGGCGGGACGAGCAATTTGCGACCATTTGCAAAGTGGCGCGCGACAATGGCAAGCCCGTGCGAATCGGCGTGAACGGCGGCTCGCTCAACCAGGAACTCGTGATGCAGAAGATGCAGGAGAACACCGACGGGAACCTCGGAAAGACATCCGAGGAAATCATCAACGAATGCATGGTGCTCTCCGCGTTGCAATCCACGGAACTGGCGCTCGAGACCGGCCTCCGGAAAGATCAAATCATCATTTCGTGCAAAGTTTCCAGGCCCATCGACCTGATCTCTATTTACCGCGACCTTGCTGCAAAGACCGAACAGCCGCTGCATCTTGGCCTCACGGAAGCCGGAATGGGCGCTAAGGGACTTGTCTGGTCCGCGGCTTCCATGGGTGTACTGCTCAGCGAGGGCATCGGCGACACGGTCCGCGTCTCGCTCACGCCGCGTCCCGGCGGTGACCGCCGCGAAGAGGTTTACGCGGCCTGTGAATTGCTGCAATCGCTCGGGCTCAGGGCCTTCGCACCGAGTGTAACCGCCTGCCCCGGATGTGGCCGCACCACCAGCACGACTTTCCAGGAGCTTGCTCAGAGCATTCAGGGATATATCCGCGACAAAATGCCCGACTGGAAGCGAAATTACGAGGGCGTCGAGGAACTGAAGCTCGCCGTAATGGGCTGCATCGTGAATGGCCCCGGCGAATCCAAGGCGGCCAACATCGGCATCAGCCTTCCCGGAACGGGCGAAACGCCTCGCTGCCCCGTTTACATCGACGGCCAGAAATTTACGACTCTCGAAGGAACATACGACGAATTATCCGCAGCCTTCCGCACTCTTCTCGATGACTATGTTTCCACCAAATACCCTAAGCGCGAGACGCCTCTTCCTGCGATGACTGTCGTCGAAGGGCATCCTCTCCGCGTCCTAGCGTAGCCGCGCGCTTGTCCACTCCCCTCGCGCACTTTCCTGCCAGCGATATCGCGCAGTTCACGCATCAACCGTCCTTCGCGTTTCCCGTTCACGCAAAATTCAAGACAATGCGGTAAACTCGCCCAGGAAATCCTGGCAAGAAATCATGGCCGACAAGACCATCTCATTGTCGCGGCGGGCGAATGGTTGACCGCACCCCAAGCTCCCCTTCTTCCCCGCAGCAATCCGTTTGGGATGTTCCCCCTCCACACTGGCGGCGTGGTTTCTGGAGCCTCATCGTCACTCAGTTTCAAAACGCCTTCAACGACAACGCCATCAAGTTCCTTGTCATTTTCATCGTCATCGCCAGCAATGTTCCCCTAGACAAGTTGGGATTTCTGATTTTTGTAATCGGCGGCCTGTTTGCCATTCCCTTCCTGCTCTTTTCTCTCACGGGTGGCTATTTCGCCGACCGGTATAGCAAGCGTGATGTAGTGATTGGCACGAAGTTGATGGAAGTCGGTGTGATGGCCGTGACGATCACCGCATTGGCGACGGGAAGCCTGCCATTGCAATGCGCCTCAGTGTTTCTGATCAGCACGCAATCGGCTCTCTTTGGTCCTTCAAAATACGGCCTTCTTCCCGAACTCCTGCCCGAGGAACGCCTCTCCTGGGGCAATGGCGTCCTCGAACTGGGAACTTTCTTGGGCAGCATCGCCGCAGTAATCGCCGCAGGCTATCTGGCACAGAGGTTCATGGGACGCGAGGTTTGGTCGGGAGTGGTGTTGCTTGGGTGCACGTTCGTGGGACTCACGACAGCTTTTGGAATTTCGAAAGTCCCAGCGGCAGACGTCACGAAAACGTTTCGGTGGAATCCGTTTGGCGACTTTGTAGCGCAGATGCGCCTGGTGCGTCAGGACAAGGTCCTGACGTGGGCCGTGATGGGGAATACCTACCTATGGTTCCTCGCCGGGCTGCTGCAATTCACCATCGTTGTCTACGGGACAGATGTTCTCGGCTTGGATCAGTTTCACACCAGCTTGCTCGAAGGAGCTGTCAGCATCGGAATAGGGCTCGGCAGCTTCGCCGCGGGCTATTTGTCGGGTCCGAAGATCGAATACGGGCTGATTCCGCTCGGTGCCATCGGCATGACGGTGTTTGGGGCCCTGCTTTACTTCCCGGGCCACACCGTGCTGTCAACCTCGACCCATCTCGCACTTCTGGGCTTCTTCGGTGGTTTCTTCGCCGTCCCACTGAATGCCCTCATCCAGCACCGGCCGAAGCCGGAGGAGAAGGGCGGCGTGATCGCCGCCGCCAACCTGCTCTCATTTGTCGGAATTTTCATAGCCGCCGGCTTCTATTACCTGGCGACAAGCGGATTCCATCAGTCGACGCGGGGAGTTTTTCTCGATGGGGCCGTTCTGACGCTGGTAACGACCGTATATGCGGTCTACTTGCTTCCCGATTCGCTGATGCGTCTGTTCCTGTGGCTGCTCACGCATACGTTTTACAAGATTCGCGTCGTCGGTCGCGAGAATTTCCCCTCCCGTGGCGGCGCTTTGCTCGTCGCCAATCATATGTCCCTGGTCGATGCCCTCCTGCTTATCGGCTCTACGGACAGGACTATCCGCTTCCTGATTTACAAAGGAATTTACGATCTTCCCTTCATCAAACCGTTTGCAAGAATGCTTCGGGCCATTCCCATTTCCTCCGAACAAAGGCCGCGAGAACTGATTCACGCCCTGCGCGAAGCCGCCAACGCCATAAGCTCCGGAGAAGTCGTCTGCATCTTCGCCGAAGGCCAGATTACGCGCATCGGCCAAATGCTTCCCTTCCGCCGCGGAATGGAACGCATCATGAAAGGCGTCGATGCTCCGATCGTCCCGGTGAACCTCGACGGAGTCTGGGGCAGCATTTTCAGCTACGAGCGCGGGCGCTTCCTTTGGAAGTGGCCTCGAAGGATCCCCTACTCCGTCACCGTAAGCTTTGGTAGGCCAATGCCTTCCACATCCACCCCTTTCGAGGTCCGGCAGTCTGTTCAGGAGCTGCAAACCGATGCCTTTCAATACGGGCGGGATAGGCTGCGGACGCTCGGCCGGTCGCTGATTCACACGGCTCATCGCTCTCCTTGGAGATTTGCAATGGGCGACGCGCGGAGGCCGAGGATGAACTGGGGTGCCGCGTTACTCAGTTCCATCTTCCTGGCGCGCCGCTTGAAAGCCACCTGGGAAGGCCAGGAGATGGTAGGAATTCTCCTCCCGCCCTCCGTGCCCGGGGCGCTGGTGAACTTTGCGGCCACGCTATCTGGCAAAATCCCTGTGAATTTGAACTATACGGCCTCCAGCGAAACGCTCGCTCTCTGCGCCAGGCAGTGCGATCTTAAAACCGTCATCACCACAAAAGCCCTCCTCGACAAAATTCCCCTGCAAGTCCCCGGCAAAACGGTCCTTCTTGAGGAAGCTGCCGCTAGGCCCTCTCTGGGTGAGCGCATCGCCGCTTTGGCGCTCTGGTTCCTTCCCGGCTTTCTACTGGAGTCCGCCCTCTCTACAGGAAAGAAAAAATCGCTCGACGACGTCGCCGTGATCATCTTCTCCAGCGGCAGCACCGGGGACCCCAAAGGAGTCATGCTCACGCATTACAATATCGCCGCCAACGTCGAACAAATGGGGCAAGCCTTCATGCTCGATCCCCACGACGTGCTCCTGGGCGTTCTTCCCTTCTTTCATTCCTTTGGTTTCACCGTGACCTTGTGGCTCCCACCTGTGGCTGGCATCGGCGTGGCTTACCATCCCAGTCCCCTCGATTGGAACGCTGTCGCGGAAATCGTTCGCGTCTATCGCGTCACGTTCCTTCTCTCTACGCCCACCTTCCTGCAACATTACATCCGCAGGATTTCCCCCGAGGACTTCGGAAGTCTTCAGTTCGTCGTCGTAGGCGCTGAAAAGCTCTCGGAATCTGTCGCCGTCGCGTTCGAAGACCGTTTCGGAATAAAGCCGCTCGAGGGATACGGCTGCACGGAGTGCTCTCCCGTAGTGGCCGTCAACACGCGCGATTTCCGTGCTCCCGGATTCCGCCAGGTCGGTGCGAAGCGCGGCCGAATCGGGCACCCTTTGCCGGGAGTGAGCATTAGGATTGTGGATCCCGAAACGCGGGAACGGCGCGGAGTGAACGTCGAAGGCTTGATGCTCGTCCGGGGGCCCAACGTAATGCTCGGATATCTGGGGAATCCGGAGAAGACGGCGGAAGTGCTTCGCGATGGCTGGTACGCGACCGGCGACATCGCGATGGAAGACGAGGATGGCTTTCTGACCATCACCGATCGATTGTCCCGCTTCAGCAAAATTGGCGGCGAAATGGTTCCTCATATACGCATCGAGGAAAAACTGCAGGATCTTTTCGGCGAAGCGGAGCGAAAATTTGTTGTCACAGGTGTGCCGGACGCCAAAAAGGGTGAACGTCTCGTCGTCCTGCACACTCTCGATCCCCAAGAATTGGCAAACGTCCTCGATCGCCTCTCCGCCGCCGGCCTTCCAAACCTATGGACGCCGAAGGCCAATCAGTTTTACAAAATCGAAGAGATGCCTTTTCTTGGAACCGGCAAGCTGGACTTGCGAAGAGTTCACGAAATGGCGGCAGAAGCATCAAAGGTTCCCGTAGAATCCGGGACGCCTGAAAACGAGTAGGAGGGACCTTGAGCCCGAAGACAGGAAAATCGGCAAAAGGTAAGAAAGCTGAAGTGCTGGAACGCGAGGTGAAATACCAGGGCCTCGTCTTCGATGTCACGCGCGAGCATATCCGCGAGCCCGGCGGGCTCGAAGCCACTAGAGACTACATCCAGCATCCTGGCTCCGTCGTCGTTCTTCCTGTCTTCGACAATGGCGACATCCTTTTGATCCGCCAGTACCGTCATGCCGCTGGGGATTTTCTGTGGGAGTTAGTTGCTGGGCGAAAGGACGACGGGGAAAATTTCGTCGAGGGCGCGCACCGCGAACTGAAGGAAGAAACGGGTTACTCCGCTAAGCACATGAAGAAGATTCTCGAGCTCTTCCCCACTCCGGGATTTGTCGCCGAAAAAATGGTCCTCTTCCTGGCGCAGGGCCTCACCGAAGGCGTAGCCACTCCCGAAGATGACGAAAAAATCGAGCAAAAGATCGTAACCCTGAAGAATGCTATCTCCTGGATTCGGAACGGAACGATCCGAGACATGAAAACCGCCACGGGGATTCTCTACTATGAGAAGTTCCTCGCGCTTCGGAAGCGGAAGAGATGATCTGCCGAATCTGGCACGGTTGGACGACTCCGGAAAACGCGCCTGCCTACAAGAATTTCCTTTTGCACGAATTATTTCCCGAGGTCGAACGAGAGCTTGCCGGGCGCGGATTCTACGGATACGACCTCCTGCAAACGAATCACGATGATGAAGTCGAGTTCGCCACTCTGCTCTGGTTCGAATCCCTCGATGCGGTTCGCGCCTTTGCCGGCGACCTTTATGACGTCCCCGTCATCCACGAAAAAGCCAGAAAACTGTTAGCGCACTATGACCAGCGTTGCCGGCATTTCACCGTCGCTTGCTCCCGTAGGATTCCAACCAAGTCCACCCGGTAGCTTCGCACCAGCTCCCTTCTCCGGGCGGCCCACACCCTCTATAATCAGCCCAGAACGGAGACCCTCCATGGACAACAAGGATGTGGCCAGAATCCTTCGGGAGACCGCGTGCCTCCTCGAAATCGACGGCGCCATCGTCGGCCGTTACCGCAGTTACGAGAAAGCTGCGGAACTGATTGACGCCCTTCCGGATCGCATCGAGGTCATAGCAAAGGACGACAAGAAACTGACGGATCTTCCCGGCATCGGCGAGGGCATGGCCGCGCACATTCGCGAGGTCCTGGCGACCGGCGATTACAGCCTCCGCCAGAAACTACTGAAGAAATATCCTCACACAATCCTTGATCTCCTCGAATTGCAATCCCTGGGCCCCAAGAAAGTCGCGCTCTTGTGGAAGAAGTTCAAGGCCGGAACCGTCGAGGCCGTCGAAAAGCTTGCCAAAGAAGGAAAACTCCGCGAACTCGAAGGATTCGGTGAGAAAAGCGAACAAAATATCCTGAAAGCGACGGAACTGCACAAGCGGTCCGCGGGGCGCTTTCACATCAACGTCGGAGACGACGAAGCGCAAAGGCTCGGCGCTCACATTCGTGCTCACGGTCAAGCCGTCGAGTCCGTCACTCCTGCCGGCTCCTTGCGTCGGGGCAAGGAGACGATTGGCGACCTCGACTTGCTCGTCACCATGCGCCCCGGACACGACAAACAAAAAGACGTAGACGCGGTCGCCGCTCACATCCTGAAATATCCGGGAATCCAGCAAGTGCTGGCCCATGGCGAAAACAAAGTCAGCATGCTTCTCGAGAGCGGCCTTCAAGTTGATGTGCGCCTCCTGGAAAAAGACGCCTTCGGCGCCGCGCTCCTCTACTTCACAGGTTCCAAAGAACACAACGTTGCTCTCCGAGGACGCGCCAACGACATGGGTTGGACCCTCAACGAATACGCCCTCACTACGCTCAAGGGCGGAAAGGTCGTCGCCAGGAAGACGGAAGCGGAAATCTACGCCAAGCTGAGGCTCGACTTCATAGAGCCTGAACTCCGCGAAAACACAGGGGAAATTCAAGCTGCTGAAACCCATCATCTGCCCAAGCTCGTAAAGCTCGAAGATATCCTCGGCGATTTGCAGATGCACACCACCGCTTCCGACGGCCGCAACTCGGTCGAGGAAATGGGCGAAGCCGCACGCGCCCTCGGCTACGAATACATCGCCCTCACCGACCACTCCAAGGCCGTCACCGTCGCCAACGGCCTCGACGAGAAGCGCACGCTCGAGCAAATCAAAAAAATTCGCGCCGCTCAGGCCCGCGTAGATGGCATCCGCCTCCTTGCGGGCAGCGAAGTCGATATCCTCAAGAACGGCAAGCTCGACCTCGACGACGAAGTGCTCGCGCAGTTGGACGTCGTTGTCACGAGCGTCCATTCCTACATGAACATGGAAAAAGCCCAAATGACCGACCGGATTCTCGCGGCCATCGAAAATCCCTATACGCAAATCCTCGCGCATCCCACCGGACGCCTCGTCCTGAGGCGCGAACCTTTCGACTACGACATGGAAATGGTTCTCGATGCCGCTCAAAAGCACGGCGTCGCCGTCGAATGCAACGCCTATCCAGACCGTCTCGATCTCAAAGATGTCCACCTCCGTATGGCCAGGGATCGTGGCTGCAAAATCGTCATCTCCACGGACTCGCACACCGCGGCAAACTTGAAATTCATGAAATATGGCGTCATGACGGCGCGAAGGGGTTGGGTTGAAAAAACGGACGTGATCAATACGCTGCCCTTCGAAAAGTTCATGGCCGCCCTGCGTCCAAAGCCGCACGCCAAGCGCGCCAAGGCCGCCCGGCAGAAAGGCTAGCGGGCGCGCCACATCTCAGGCGGCTCAATGACAGTGCACAATAGGCTTCCCGTGGAGGTCCGGGGAACTTTTTCGAATCGATTTGCGTTCTTCCTTTGTGGACGGGCACTTGGCGGCCTCGCCGCGGCGAAAAGCGCTGAAAGCCGCCGGCCCGCGTACGCCGCAACGAACGGAGGCAACGAATGGACATTTCAACCCACAGGTATATGAAGGTCGCGCTGATTGCCTTGTTGGCAGCGGCCGCATCCGGCGCCGCAAAGGCCGACGACTGGTCGAAGACCTACCCCATCAGCGGCCATGCGAACCTGACCCTTACTACCAGCGATGGCGAAGTAAATATCTCCGGCTCCGACCAAAAGCAAATCGTCGCGAAGGTGACTACCTGGGGATGGAAGATTAGTCCCAGCGACGTGAACATCGAGGAAAGTCAGAATGGCGACACCGTCACCATCAGCGTTCGAACGCCTCACTGGAATTTTGGTTGGGGAAGCAAGGGCTTGCGCGTTGACCTCTCGGTCCCACAGGATCTCGACGCCGATATCCATACCGGTGACGGCAATCTGACCGTGCGCGGCGCCGGCGGCAATCTGCGGCTCGCCACCGGCGACGGCAACGTCTCCACCTCATCCCTCCATGGCAACGTCCAAATCCAAACCGGAGACGGAAACATCACCGGGCAAGCCTTCGACGGCTCTCTGGACGCCTCCACCGGCGACGGGAACATGACCCTGCAAGGCCGCTTCGACACCGTCCGCGTGAAGAGCGGCGATGGAAATGTGCAGCTCGAAGCCGCCAACGGCTCGCGAGTCTCAACCCAGTGGCAGGTCACATCCGGCGACGGTCGCATCAGCGTCCGCTTGCCGGAAAATCTTCAGGCCGACCTCGACGCGCGCACCGGAGACGGCGAAATCACGCTCGACATTCCTGTTCAGGTCATGGGCACCATCAGCCGCTCTTCCGTCCACGGCAAGCTGAATGGCGGCGGCGGCCAGCTTTTCCTCCGCTCCGGCGACGGCTCCATCCAAATCGAAAAACTGTAAAACGTACGCGGCCGCAAACAATCAGATCTTGCGTCTCGCCATCGTTCTGCCCGAGCCTAACCCATCTCCTCGCTCATCGAACAGGTGAGTCCCGAGGCTGCCCGCTCCACGTCGTGGCAAACTTTTGACACACCGTGGGAAATGGATTGGCAACCGGCCAATCTGACCGCCCGTGCAAGCTATTGCAAATAAAAGGTGTTTCGATTTGCATGCGTTGGCAGCTCTTCTGCAAGTAACGGATCAAGCGAATTTGCAGCGGCGGAGAATGAGGACAATCTCATGGTTGCGTACATGATGTTGGCGGTTCTGGCGGTTATCGGGTTTCTCTGCATCGCCGGCTCCTTGCCCACGCATAATCCCAAGCGATAGCTCGCTCAACCTAACCTTCGCTTCTTGTTGTCCACCTCGTTTGTAGCTCGCTTTTGCTTTCGCTCCTTCCCCTCTTCTCTTCGAGCTTCTCTTAGCCCCGGAGAATGATTTGCAAAACCCCGTCGGATGCAGCAAGATGGATGACTTTGGAAAATGGCTGACAAATGAGCCTTGGGGACAGTGTATGTTCCGGCAGATCTGAAACGATCTCCACTTTTTCAACAAACGAAATCTCTTAATCGAATAGGGGGCAGAGAATGCGTAAGCCTGTGAGTATCGCTCCGGCCAAGGGGAAGCTGGGTATCCTCACGCCGGGAATGGGAGCCGTCAGCACCACCTTCATGGCGGGCGTCGAGCTGGTGCGCAAGGGAGAGTCGCGGCCTGTTGGCTCGCTGACGCAGATGGGAACCATCCGCCTGGGCAAGCGGACCGAAAATCGCGTGCCCAAAATCAAGGAATTCGTCCCGCTCGCCGACCTGAACGACCTCGTCTTCGGCGGCTGGGACATCTACTCCGACGACGCCTACCAGGCCGCCGCCAAAGCCGGAGTCCTCGATGCCAAAGATCTCGACAAGGCTTCGAAGTTTCTCAAGTCCATCCGCCCGATGACCGCCGCCTTCGACCAAAACTATGTCAAGAATCTCCACGGAACGAATGTCAAGAAAGGCAAAACGAAATACGACCTCGCCGAGCAATTGCGCGACGACATTCGCGACTTCAAGAAAAAGAACAAGCTCGATCGCCTCGTCATGGTCTGGTGCGGTTCCACCGAAGTCTTCCTCAAGCCCGACGATGTCCACAAGGACCTTGGCACCTTTGAAAAGGCCATGAAGTCCAATCACCCGGCGATCGCCCCTTCGATGCTATACGCCTACGCCGCCATCAGCGAAGGCGTCCCCTTCGCCAATGGCGCGCCCAATTTGACCGTCGATATCCCCGCGCTCGAAGACTTCGCCAAGGACAAGCACGTCGCCATCGGCGGCAAGGATTTCAAGACCGGCCAGACGCTCATGAAAACCGTCCTCGCCCCCGGCTTCAAAGCTCGTATGCTCGGCTTGAACGGCTGGTTTTCGACCAACATCCTCGGCAATCGCGATGGCGAAGTCCTCGACGACCCCGGCTCCTTCAAGACCAAGGAAGAATCGAAGCTCGGCGCGCTCGAATACATCCTGCAGCCCAAACTCTATCCCGACCTCTACGGCAAAATTCACCATAAGGTCCGCATCAACTACTACCCTCCCCGCGGCGACAATAAAGAAGGCTGGGACAATATCGACATCTTCGGCTGGCTCGGCTATCCCATGCAGATCAAGGTCGATTTTCTCTGTCGCGACTCCATCCTCGCCGCGCCCATCGTCCTCGACCTCGCGCTCTTTTTCGATCTTGCCCAGCGTGCGGGAATGCGCGGCATTCAGGAATGGCTCAGCTTCTATTTCAAATCGCCCATGTGCGCAAAAGAGCTCTATCCCGAACACGACCTGTTCATTCAGTCGATGAAGCTCAAAAACACTCTCCGCTGGATGAAGGGCGAGGACCTGATCACGCATCTCGGCGCTGAATACTACGACTAGCCGCCGCCGTCGCCTGGCTCTTTCGACATCCTGCTTCCTGCGCCGCTTGCACTCTTGTCGTCGGCTCTGAGCCTGCAGGCCCCTGCCTGCAGGTGCCGCTTTGCCTTTTCGCTTTTGCCGTTGCTTTTTTTTGGAGTGCGACGAGTAATCGTCGCTTTGCTTTTGCCGTTGCCTTTTGCGGAGTGCAGCCCCTCTGTCGTCGCCAGCTCGTAGGGCATGCCGTCCCCGTCGCGTCTGCTCTGAGCCTGCAGGCCCCTGCCTGCAGGTCTACCTGCCGCAGGCAGGAATCTCCCTTCGCAGTTTCCTTGCCCCCGCCTTCCCGCAGTTGACACCGCCCCACTCTCGGCGTAGTGTCTCTCGCAAACGGGGAGCCCCTTCCCCCTGTGTTCGTCCCTTAGCGAAGATCCATCCTCCACCGCGCGATTTCGACGCGTTGCTGTGCGGCTCCTTGGTACATCGGCGCTTCAACGGCCCCGTTCCGAACCCTTTCCATCGGCTCCGGCCCCGCGTGACCGCTCGTTTCGAGCGGACCTGACAAAAAGTGGAGGCATGTAAATGATCACTCGAGTGGGAAAAATTCTGATGCTTGCCTGCGCGCTTTCCTTGCTTTCCCTGGTCTGGGCTCTCCCCAGCCGCGCCCAGGACAAATCCGAAAAACCGGTGATGTACACCTACGTCGCGCAGTGGAACGTTCCCCGCGCGCAGTGGCCCGATATCGAAAAGGCCTACGCAGACCAGAAGACCCTCATGGACAAGCTCGTCGCCGACGGAACCATCGTCGGTTACGGTTCCTTCATCACGACCGTCCACACAGTCGATGGCCCCACCCACGGCAGTTGGTTCCAGGCGATGAGCATGGCCAACCTCCTGAAGGCCCTTCAGACCGTCAAGGCTTCCGGCGGAGGCATGGGCCCTGTCTTCGCGGCGTCCAAGCATTGGGACTTGCTTCTTGAATCCAAACAGTACGGCTATCAGTCCGGCACTTTCCAGGGCGCCTATTTGCGAGTCAGCACCTGGACGGTCAAACCTGAAACGGGCGAAAACATGGAAACTTTCAATAAGAACTACATGGTTCCGCTCCTCGACAAACTCATGGCCGACGGAGCTATTTACGGTTATCAGATCGACGAACAAAACATTCACACGGACAACCCCATGAGCTTCAATGTCGCAATCCTCGCCAACGGCGGCGACGGACTCGACAAGTTTTACGCCGCCCTCGACGCAGGGGAAAAGGCAAATCCGTTCGCTGACGCGGTCCTCGGGCATTCCGTCGACATAAGTCAGCATCGCGATTTACTGGCCTTCGTTCCGGAGCTCACTCACAAATAGAACATCTTCATCGCGCGCGAAGGCGCCCGGCTCCCCGCCCGGCGCCTTCCCCGCACAATCCACCCGGCCGCTTGTCATCCTGACCCTGCCTGCTGCAAGCAGGGCGAGCAATCGTCGCTTTGCCTTTTCCCTTTTGCCGTTGCCTTTTGTGGAGTGCGGCGAGTCATCGCCGCTTTGCCTCTTTGCTTTTGCCGCTGCCTTGTGTGGAGTGCGGCGAGCAATCGCCGCTTTGCCTTTGCTTTCGCCAAGGCTCCCGTAACGCCAATCATCGCCTTTTGCCGCACCTCGCATCATCTTGTCATTCCTCGGAGCCGCCAGTGTCGGCTCCG
>Ga0335072_10000450_pt1 | contig 81166 bp, 66 predicted proteins | sample Lox_Sample_21_FD_206725 | JGI IMG/M metagenome (GOLD analysis project Ga0335072, IMG submission 206725) | Soil microbial communities from Loxahatchee National Wildlife Refuge, Florida, United States - Lox_Sample_2.1 | ecosystem: Environmental > Terrestrial > Soil > Wetlands | place: USA... | reverse complement strand
CTTGTCGGGTCTGGTGATAGTAAGCTAAGGCTCGACCAATCGGATATCAAATAGGGAAGATACCTTCAAATAACCCGGCTTCGGTCTCCGCGGAGGGGGCTTCTTGCGTTTGATGCTGGGCAACTTGAGTTCTGAGAGCACTTGATCTGGATCCCGGTCGCCCCAAAGTGAAGTGAAGTCCGTCTCCAACGGATTAATGACCCTCGTACAGAAAGTTGTCGCAAATGATTCCTCAGGGTCTTCTGGAGTCTCCAACTGGTCACCTTGATTGCCTTCTATGCAAGCTTCCACAGCTTGTCTAAACCGTTCACAAACACCCCACTTCACGGCATCAAACTCTTTTCGAACCATCTTCCTCAAGTCATCGATGTCGAGGTCCTTTCCGAGATTCATTTGTAACGGCAGTGGCGCCTGTTTGAATATTTCCATCAACAAGATTCCGTGGAAGAGAAGCTTGAGATCGCCGGACACTCTAGACGGTTGAGAACCTTTCGGAGTCGGACGCAGGTACGTGACTAAAATCGGCCGTAATAGCAGATGGCCACTATGTTGCAAGAGATATATGCCGTTTTTCGTCCATCCGTCTGGAAACCAGAGCTCCACACAGAAATCGAGCAGGGAATATGATAGGACAACTGCCAGGCACAGCTTCCCATTGATGTCAAGCTCGGTTTCGTTCCCAAAGAAGCCTTCTGCGAGGCTCACGGATTCCCCGCCCTCGAGCCCTTTCATCTCTAGGTCGGTTTCGGCTAGCCGAAAGAGCGATATCCCGTCAACGTTCAGGTTCAGGCGGGATGCGATCGTGCTGTCGATTGTCTTACAGAGATCTGTAACTGGAGCTAGGGACTCAGTCTGGGGGCCTCGGTCATCCTGTGGAGTTGCCGACTCTGGTAATATGATCTGAACCCTGGGCCTGGGCCTGGGCCTGGGCCTGGACGAAGTGAGTAGTCAAGATATCGATGAAGAATTAGAGACTCACGTCTGCTCTTTGACAGTAACTCCCGTTTCCTGCCAATGGTTGCCCGGCTTTCCTCGACTCAGGAGCATTGTAAAAGAGTGGGAATCAGTGTTCTTGGGAATTGAACGGTGCGTGAAGAGTAGTAGCATTGCTCTGTGCGGCTTTGCACATTTGCAGTCACAATATCTTGAGATTGTGGAGAACAAGTTGAGGAGGAGTGGAGCCATCAGGGGTTTCGATCTTGAGGTCAGAGCAGCTTCTTCTGGAAGAGGCTGTTTGCTATTATCCTTCATAGCCTTTGCAAGCTCATCTAGCGATTCTAGGAGGCTGCTACGCGCCTGTGGAGTAGTCGGTTTCACAACACGGCCGATCAGCAGTTCCTCAGCGTCTGTCGGGCTATTATTGATGCATTTTCTCAATGTTTCCAGGCGAGGAAAGGGGGATGACCCAAATTCCTGTGCGTTATATTAGCGCCCCACGAAAGATTGTACTACGAGTACTTGCTCGTTACCTCGGCGATAGCTGATTTGTCCATGCTGACGACATGCTCAAGGTATTGGAGCAAACGCCATACAAGTTCGTCGTGCTGGTCGTCAAGTCTGTCGAACCTCCATCCTCCCATCCCTATAACTAGACAAGGGGAAAGAAACTGGGTCCAAAAATCTCTGATTGAGCTGAACGGCTTGGCTGCATAATACGCTTGAGCCGCGGCCGTCGAGAAAGGCGGCAGGACAGCTTGCAGAAGACGCAACCTTCTCTGTAAGGAGACGCTCGGAGTAGGGTCCCGGTGAGCAGAGGCGAAGAGGTTTTCGAGCGACATGATAAAGGAATTCAGAATGACCAGACGTCGACCGACAACCGCCTGGCTTGTGCAGTCAAGCCCTCGGTGGGTCGTAGGTAATCTGTCGGAGAGCTTACCATCGGGATTGCTGGAGCTGGATTCCTGCAACGATGGAGTAGCGGCACTGCCAGGACTACGCTAAGGATCTTTCCGGGTTTGCTCTATATGTCGTCGTCCGCGATGTTCCATGAGGTTGATACCCGACTGCCGGAGTCGCGAGTTTTTGGGGCGTTACATTATCCCCTCCACTGGGGACACCTCGCGCTAATGTCTTGGCAGGATTTTTTGGCTCTAAAATTTAGAGACGATTTAGGGTGGCTTCCGGGCAACAACCCTTAAAGTTTAGGGGCTAAGCCCTAGAATGGGGAGGCCTCCCGGGAACCGACCGTCTAAAGTTTAGGGCCAGAGCCCCCGCATATAGTGCCATCCTAAGTAATGACCGCCTAAATTTTAAGGCTAAGCCCCCGGATAAGGCGCTTATCCGTCTAACAACCACCTAAATTAGGGGCCAAGGCCCCGGAGCTCTACTCAGACGCAACGTTTTCAACGACTCACAGTACTTCGTACGAATCTCCTAAGCCTTGATTATCGACAGAATATGCTCTTCCCAACAAGGTCCCCCTTGACAAAGATGAATCCGGCATACTGAACAGCCATATCTTGTTCGTGATAGTCGAGAGTCCAGCTACGCTTTAAGAAATTTCTGCCAAGACATTAGCGCGAGGTGTCCCCAGTGGAGGGGATACCAGCGATAATGCTTAGTCAGCTCACCCACCCATTCCCCTTATCGGGCTCCACCCATCAATCCAGGGATCCAGGCTCTTGAAAAGAGTTACCCTGTGTGAACCATATTTTAGGTCAGTCGTACCGTTTCTGCAGGTAATAGGCTTTGTTACTGACTCAGGATGCAAACACCGGCTTCGGGATTGTGCTTTCACAGCAAGAGCGAAGATGGCTTCAATGCGCAAGTCATATTTTCTTACTCCGTCATGGGACCTCAAACCTGACGAGGTCACATTGGGAAGCGTGGTAGCGAACTTCAAGACCCCACAGAAAGTCCTGTCGGCAACAACCTTGACCACGAATATCGATACGCCGATTCCTCCGCCGATCGAAGAAAAGCCTTGCTCGGGAACTGCGAAGAAATCCAGACAATGGAGTATCGGCCTGTTTGCCACTTTCATCCAAGTCATTACACTCGGCGGAGAGGTGTCGTTCTCGTCGAGCTCAACATTGGAGGTTGAGTACTCGTGCGACTCTATAGAGACTCGCAGATTCACACCATCCCTGAGCTACATTGCCAAAGCCGCCGAAGATGCAGACGTCAAAGACCATCTCAACATGGGAGGGCTCGGAGCTAAAGTCTTTATGGTCACAGGCATCAAGACTGCCCACAACGTCACCATCACAACGACCGAGGAGAAGGAGAAAGAGACGACTGCCCAGGTTGGGGTGGATATACCTGCGGCCCAAGTGACCGTCGGCCCCAAAGGATCACACAAGTCAACCAAGTATGAAAAACATACCCGGACGATCGCAGGTCCAATTGTGTTCGCCTTTCAGGTTGAAAAGATCCGCGTCAACAGGAAGGGGAAGGCTGTGAGTGGAGAGTACATCGATGGTGCTATGCTTGCCCGGAAAGAGGGTGGCGCAAGTGACTATATCATCGAACGCGCCGGGCAAGAGTTGGATGAGGATGAGATTGACGACTTTGGTGTAGCGGCTCGGTCAGGGACTGATGATGAGACGGGAGAAGCCTGCGAGATTATAGTGCCATGAAACCCATGAAACCCATGTATTGTGCACGGGCATGGGTTGAGGTCTGGAATAAGTTCAAGTTGGATCTAGTCTTGATCACCATTTTTGCTTGCACGATTAGTGATCAGATGTCCTTTACTCGAGTCTTTTAGACTCTCCTATACCCTTTCTATAGTGCAGAGGAGACACTTTTAATACACTGGTCTTCCTTGGCCTTAATGGATGGAGAGACTGTCAAGTGAAGTCCCGATATCGTCAATCTGGGCTGGAGAAAATGTAATAAGGAGAATATTCCGGATACAAACGATATTTATGATTCTATCATGTCAGCTTTGCATAGTCTACAAGTATTCCGCACGGCACATTCCACTGCTCATCTATTGGTTGCGGCACATGCCTGCCAGTTAGCGTTGCCCGCTCTGTGCAACCTGCGCCCACCACCATCATCAGATGAACCACCCCTTGCCAGGGACACAAACGTTGTAACTTAACTCCTACATCAAAGGTGAAGGGAGAGCGCCCAACCAATTGCCAATACATGCCCCGTTTTATTCCCCCATGAAAGTCGCTTGGCATCGCCACGGCTGAATGGCCTCCTTCCCCGCTGCCCCATCCTTGAATGACAATTCAATCTCAGATACAGCCGAGAAAGCGCGTCACCTTCTTCGGTGTTGTCAGGAGATTCACGAAGAAGAGCCTAGACGCATCGCAGGTGCTCAATTCAGCAGATTCAACCTGTGGACATCAAACATCGGTGTCTTCTCCTCCCGCCATGCCTCTCTTGATTATCGCCTCCGTACGGCACCGACTGCGAAAGCAGCTGTTGACGGAAATCTTGAGATTCTTTGTAAACACCTTATATCCAGTGAGGTACCCCATCTGGTGGCCTGAAGAGGGCGGCCTTGTCTTGCTCACCACCAACCAGCTCTTACAGGAGACCCCGATCTTGCGGACGAAGATCTTGATGCGTTTGCCGAGGCTAGCCAACGGGATGTCTTTGATTTTGGGCTAAAGCTCCTCCGCCACTCCTCGCCTGCTATAAACACCCGTGTTTCAGCGTTGAGTTTGGTGGAAAGTACTATCAGCACGCTTCATCAACTTTCGCTCGCTATTCGAAAAGCGAGTAATCGAAACTCTTTGGCAAGAATCCCAAAGCTTCTTGATGTCGATGGGGGCTACGTCGTAGTGAGGGAACTTCAAGAATCGCTTCCTGTATCTAGCAGTTTCGTCAAACCCGTTCGTTTCGAAGCCACTTCAGGCTTTGAAGACTTTCTTCGCTGGATCTTGAAATCCAGATGGCTGAGATCAGACGAAGATGCAGGCCTTGATCCTCGTCAGAAAGACTACCGGCAACTTCTGCTTGTACGTTGCGTTGCGTCAATCTCGATACGCAGGCGGCAACTGGCGTATTTCCAAAACCACCAAGCCAAACTTGCGATGCAGAATTTGACCAAGTCTGTACCTGCGCCCCAAAAACCCACCAAGCCAAAGGCTCAACCTACCCAACAACCAGCTTCACCGCAACATCTCTCGCCTTTGGACTTCGAGGAACCGGACGTTCAACGGCCATCGTTTCAAGAATTCATGGACACGTCCTTCAGCGAGACCGTTCCTTCTGAATTTCAATCCATGTCATTTAGACTGTCGCCTTCCACAGCTGCTCCATCATCAGCGGCATCTTCTTCCGATGCTGGGGGACTGGGAACTGCAGGGCCATTTGAAGTGCCACCTGCGCCGGAGCTGGGGCCGAGAGAGAAGGAGAAAATGTGCCCGTATTGTTGTCTAGTGTTGCCCGCCAAGACTTTCTCTATCCAGAAGAAATCTCGGAGATGGAAGAAGCATCTATTGGAAGACCTACAACCATACTTCTGCCTGTTCAAGAACTGCAACCAGCCAGGCAAGACCTATCGAACATTCAAGGACTGGCAAGCTCATCTCAGCCAGCCTCACGACCAAGGCTGGCTGTGTCCCTTGCCTCATCCGGATGCTGATACGGTCGAGGAGCAGGCATTCTTCTTCGATACAGCTGCACAATTTCAGGACCACTTGAACCTCTATCACCCCGACCTTGACGCTTCCAGTGCTCACAGCATCTTTCAGGCCGCAAGTCAACCCGCCGTGCTGCCACAGTGGTGCTTTGTCTGCCTGGCTGAGCAAACAACCGCGGTCACACTCCAGAGGCACCTAGCAAACCACCTAGAGCTGGCATTCTTACTGGCCTTGCCAGGCAGAGACGACATCAAGGACTCGGATGCGGTATCTAGCGGTCGGCCCTCCAGCCGAACTGCGCCAAGTGACACTGCCAAGCCTCCAGAGACAGACTTGCCCAGTCTTCGCGGCCTGTACGGGGATGATTCCGATGCGAGAACCGTTGGAGCTGCTCAGACCTTGTCGGCTAAGGACTTTGCGGCTCGACTCTCAACCATTAATGTCGAGTCAGCTTCAACTCAAGACCGAGTGCGCTTGTTGGATAAGTGGACGAGTGAGCAATCGGCGGTCCAGGATTTTGTGGGAGCCGAAGACAATAAACCACCTATTCTGGGTAAGTCCAGGCAAGTCTAAGAATCACCCCGTTAACAAACATTAATTCTGTGTAATTATGACAGCCAGTATCCAAGAAGACGTTGTTGAATTGAGCCGCCGCAAACATGACCAAGAGCGTGTCACTATTCTTAATTGGCTTACCCCAATGGACTACGCACCCCAGCAGAACGACTACATCAGGAGGCGACAACCGGGGACTGGCCAATGGCTTCTGGACTCCACAGAGTTTAAGACCTGGGTGAAGACCAACAAGCAGACATTGCTCTGTCTAGGCATTCTTGGAGCGGGGAAGACTATTCTCACTTCGTTCGTGGTCGAAACCCTCCGTGGGCGGTTTCAGGACGACCTGAGTGTTGGAATTGCATACCTTTACTGCAACTTCCGGCGACAAGATGAGCAGAACTCCGAAGACCTCCTCGCGGGCTTGCTGAAGCAGCTTACTCAAGGCCTGCCTTTTCTGCCAGATACTGTGAAATCCCTCTATGATAAGCACACCGTCAAGGGGACGCGGCCATCATTAGATGAAATCTCGAGATCTCTCCAGTCCGTGGCTGCTCTATATTCGAGGGTCTTCATCATCATCGACGCACTTGATGAATGCCGAGCATCCGATGGCTGCCGTGCCGGATTTCTGAAAGAGATCTTCAACGTCCAAGCCAAATGTCGAGCAAACCTCTTTGCGACATCGCGATTCGACGCGGGATTCGCGGAGAAGTTCGATGGGAGTATATCACTTGAGATACGTGCTAGTGTACAAGACGTACAGAGATATGTACACAACCGTATAGCAGACTTACCATCCTTCGTCGAACGCAATCCAAAGCTACAAGAGGACATCAAGACTGAGATTGTTAAAGCAGCCGACGGCATGTAAGTCGCTCGTCACTTCTTATATAAGAACTGCACTAACGTCGTGCTAGGTTTTTGCTTGCACGACTTTACGTTGATTCATTGATCGGAAAGAGATCACCTCTGGCTATCCGAGCTGCTCTAAGAACACTATCCACCGGTTCCGAGGCATGTGACAGTATGTACAAGAACGTCATGGAACGAATCCAAGGGCAGGGTATGGACATTACAGGGCTTGCTAAGCAGGTCCTGTCATGGATCACCTGCGCAAAACGGCCGCTGACCACGTCGGAGCTTCAACACGCCCTTGCTGTCGAAGTCGGCGAGCCAGAACTTGAGGGAGATAACCTTCCAGAAATCGAAGACATAGTCTCAGTGTGTGCTGGGTTAGTCGGAGTCGACGAAGAAAGCGGTACCATCCGGTTAGTCCACTACACGACGCAAGAATACTTTGAGCGAACGCAAAAAGATTGGTTTCCAAATGCGGAGAGCGATATCACGACTACCTGCGTTACGTACCTCTCATTTAGTGTCTTTGGGAGCGGCTTTTGTCAGACGGACTCCGAGTTTGAGGAGCGGCTACGGTCAAATAAACTCTACGACTACGCCGCACGCAATTGGGGATATCACGCTCGCAAAGTTCAAACGGTCAGCCCAGAAGTTATTGACTTCCTCGAGTCGAAAGCTAAGGTCGAGGCATCGAGTCAAGCCATGCTAGCAATCAAGCGCTACTCACACCCACAGTACAGCCAAGAATTTCCGAGGCAAATGACAGGACTGCACTTAGCGGCATACTTCGGGTTGGAGGAAGTAGTAAACGTCGTACTTAGCAGTAGACGTAACCTAGATCTGACAGACAGTTACGGTCGGACACCACTGTCGTATGCCGCTGAGAACGGGCACGAAGCGGTGGTGAAGCTGCTGCTCGAGAAGGGGGCCGACGTGGAGTCCAAGGACAGAAAGTATGGCCAGACGCCGCTGTCGTGGGCGGCAGAGAAGGGGCACGAGGCGGTGGTGAAGCTGCTGCTCGAGAAGGGGGCTGATGTGGAGTCCAAGGACAGTCTGTCTAGCCAGACGCCGCTGTCATGGGCGGCAGAGAAGGGGCACGAGGCGGTGGTGAAGCTGCTGCTCGAGAAGGGGGCAGATGTGGAGTCCGAGAATCAGTCTGGCCGGACGCCGCTGTCGTGGACGGCAGGGAACGGGCACGAGGCGGTGGTGAAGCTGCTGCTCGAGAAGGGGGCCGACCTGGAGTCTAAAGACACAGAGTATGGCCGGACGCCGCTGGCGTGGGCGGCAGGGAACGGGCACGAGGCGGCGGTGAAGCTGCTGCTCGAGAAGGGGGCCGACGTGGAGTCCGAGGACAGGCTGTATGGCCAGACGCCGCTGTCGTGGGCGGCAGAGAACGGGCACGAGGCGGTGGTGAAGTTGTTACAATCGCAGGGCGGTTTACCTTCCTAAACTACATTTCTGCTCAACCTCCTTCCCACCCACCATCTAACGCGGAAGCTTCTTGATATAGGATTTAGAGGTGATGAGCGGAAGGCCGGAGAACGTTGTAGTGGTTGGAAGAACTTGCTTAGTAACTTTTAATGAGTGGTGAGATATCGGAATGGTTCGGGGGCACCATTTTCGACCACCGTACAGCCACAGCACCAACCTCGCGTGTGGCTTAGGGATGGCATCCTTGGAGGTGTACAATGCTCAGCCTACGATCATCGTCGACCAATTTATCTGCTGCAACGGACATTGAACCTATCCGCGAAACTATCGTTCAGATCTTCACTGTGGAGTGCGCTGCTGCCCGGTTGGGTAGATCATAAGGCTCTCTGCGTTGGAGGAAAATGCTACCAGCCGAGCCGAACTAGCGGGTGTATCTGGAGGTTTCTGACTACCACGAAATCCAGCACCTTTTCGAAGAGTCTATTTTCCTTTCATTTGCCGATAGGAGCGACAAGATGATCCCGCGATATTGTAAGCACCTATCCAGATGAATACTTACCACAGCTAACCGCTTTGCTGAAGGCGATGCTGCACTCAAGCAGAGACTCGTGTATCGCTTGTTCTTCGCCAACATGGACAGACATGGTGGCCGATGACGCAAGCGTGCGCTCACCCGTGGGCGGGACTCGTAAAAGGGGGAACGCCGCTCAGCGAGTTGGGTGAATGCATGACTATCTCTTATCGAAAAACAGCTTTCTTGCCTTTGATGGGGGATGTCCTCGTCGATTGCCCGTTTCAGCCGTACTAGATAGGGGCTAGAAATGAGCAGGCATGTCGATTTACTCGTAATATTTGGCGGCGTTCTTGAGAAGTCGGCAAAGTCTTCAAAACTGGTGTTGCTGTAATGGGTTACATATGCCCTGAAGCGAGCATGAGAGGTTGGACCTGTGTCTTCTATGCAGAGGAGAGGTTGAGTGGCTGGCTGATCAACTGACATCCCAATATCAACCTCAAGATGTCTATTTCTATCGCACCAAATACGCCCTCGCTTCCCAAGCACTCAACTTGTCTTGAACCTGGTCTACATTTGCGACCAGCAGCTCCATCGTCCTCTCCTTAAAACTCGGCGGAATTTCTAGATCCTGCTCTTCACTGCTGAAATTCAACGCAACCAAGATTTTCGTATCTTCAAACGACTTGACATAACTAAACACATTTGGATCCTCCATGTTGTAGATCTCGAAGCTGCCATAGACAAGAACATCCCTATACTGTTTCCGAAGTCTAAGCATTTGCTTCCACGTCGCCAAAATGCTGTCTGGGTCTTTCTGCGCGGCCGCCACATTGACCTCCTTGTAGTTGTCATGGACTCTGATCCACGGCTTGACTCCCTGAGGACAAAATCCAGCATTTGGCCCATCATCCCACTGAACTGGCGTGCGAGCATTGTCCCTCGAGGTCATGCGAAGCATCTGCAACGCCTTGCAGAGCTTCTCCTCGTCCCCAGCATATCTTTCTGCCGTCGCTTTCCAAGAATTAAGACTCGCAATATCTCTAAAGTCCTCAACCGTCCAGCTGTCCGGGACATTCACCATCCCGATCTCCTGACCCTGGTAAAGAAACAGCGTGCCCGTAAGCGTAGCAAGCATAACCGCAAGCAACTTGCCCGCTTTTACCTTCCACTTGGGATCCGTTGTGGCGTATCGACTCAACGACCTCGGCACATCATGGTTCTCCGCAAAGACCGTCGTCCAGGCTTCCGTATCCTGGGTCAACAGCTGCGCCTTCGCAACTGCCGCCTTCAGCTCCGGCAGCTTCCACTCCCTCGTCTTGGGCGCCCCGTCCTCAAACTCCATCACGACAGACGCCATGGCAAAGTCAAAAATCATATTCAGCTCCTTCTCCCCCTTCGACACATACCGTATGACCTCATCTCGTTCTGTCATCCAGCACTCCCCTACCATCATCACATCCTCACCATACTTGTCAAGAACGTCTCTCCGGATCTCTTTCAGGAATTCATGGATCCGCGGCCCGTTCAGACAGTGTTCGAACGGGAACTGCGTCTCCGCGTCCGGCTCCAGGATCTTCGCGTCTGGGAACGAGACGTCCTTTGAGTACAGATTCGCGACGTCGACTCGGAACCCATCAACGCCTTTCTTTAGCCAGTACTCTATCGCCGTCTCGTAGATCGCCTTTCTCGCCACAGGATTCTCCCAGTTCAGGTCTGGTTGTTCCTTAGCAAAAAGATGGAGGTAGTACTGATCCCGTTCTAGCACGTATTCCCACGCACTACCGCCAAAACTTGAGCGCCAGTTATTCGGTGGCCGCCGGGTACCGTCGGGGGCATACTTTGGCGGTTGCCACATGTAGAAATCACTGTACTTATTATCGCGACTTTTCCGCGACTCCTTGAACCAGACGTGCTGGTCAGAGGTGTGGTTGATGACTAAATCTAGAATGATCCTCATTCCTCGGCGATGGACTTCTGAGATTAGCATATCCATGTCGGCCATGGTCCCAAAGGGCGGATAGATGGCTTCGAAGTCGGAGATGTCGTAGCCCATGTCGGCTTGCGGGGAGGCGTAAGTGGGGGAGAGCCATATTATGTCAATGCCGAGGTCACGCAGGTAGTTGAGCGTGGGCAGGATGCCGGGGATGTCCCCTAGGCCATCACTATTTGAGTCTTTGTACGATGAGGGCCAGATTTGGTAGCAGACACCGTCTTTCCACCAGGCTGGTGGGGGGGAGGGCATAGTTTGGGTTGGATGGTGGGAGAGCCAAGATGAGAAGGGAAAAAGAAGTTGAGGAAGAAGGAACAGAGACGGGAAGAAAGGGAGGAGATGGAGGGGAGAAGTGGAATATGAGAATGGAACAAGAGAACGGAATTCTAGGTCAATCACGTATTAGGCGTCCATGAGCAGGCAAAGGATATATTGGGCCGATGCGGGGGCCGCGACGATCAAATTGCTAAGGGACGTTGTGAGAATGGCATATTGGGCGAAAAAGTCGCCGACGCAGGGATGACCAGGAGCTACCTATGATAGAATGTACTTTGGTAATGACGTGAGCGTCCAAGGGAATGGACATGCATACGTCATTGAGATGCCGGATGTTTAGCAGCTGGATTTGATGAGAATTGCAATCATTCCGTGCTCAGGTGTCTATTGTTTCTCAGCTTCTTATCAGCCAAACATCCAAGCCTGAGGGCTTGCTATGTATTTCACGTCATTGTCGTTGATTAAGCAGCGCAACTGCAACTTCTCATGAACCAAAGCTCATAGGCGTCGATGGGCGCCCACTGAACACTGAGCCATTTTAAACTAGTTATCTCACATCTACTGCAGGATGAACGCGGTTCGTACGCTGATAGCAAGTCGCGGCCATGGAAGGCACGGAAACCTGGGAGAAGACGAAAACCCAAACCAATAAGGCTCATTGGACAAAGCTCGGGCCATGCGAAGAAAGCTCACGCATCTGACGGAAGAAAAGTCCTTCAAAGCAAACAAATTCAAGCTAGGCTTGGGAGGTCCGGAGACGCTGTGGGACTAACATGAGTTGAAAAAAACATACCTGCCACGAGGTCATCACAAGCTTCAAAACGAGCAGTATACCCACAATGCATTCCATAACCTCACAAGAGTCGGTAAGAGTGTGGATGTTTGAGGATCAATAGTCGCCTAATGGTCACAAAGAAGCTTACGACTTCTCAAGCTGAAGGCAAGTGAGGCGTAATCACTGACCTTGCTTCTTGGCTTTAGTCCTCCTCGATCTCCCCTTCCTCGCTTCCAGAATGCACACCAACCAGTTCCGACACTTCCTTCTTGACCTCTGGCGTCTTGCTCCTCTTGTCGCGAGAAGATGGCCTTCGCTCTCTTCGATAACGTTTGCTGCTCTTCCGTCCGCTTTCTACGCTCTCCCCATCACTCTCCCCGCCTCTTCTCCGCCTCCGTTCGCTTCCTGTAACACTCTTGGAGTCCTCGCCGTAGTTGAGTTCGTCTCGACTGCCCCGCGGGTCCCCTCGAGTCCGGTAGAGTCGCTCCCGTTCTTCTTCCCGCTCACGTCGTTCACGGTCATAGTGGCTCAACCTCTGGGGCGGACTTCGGTCGACTCGATCCAAGCGACCGTGTCGGTCATCTCTTCGGTCCCTGTCACGGAGCGAAGTAGGTGGTGGACTCAAGCCCAGGGAGCTTGTCTTCCGATATTGTTTCTCACGATCTGCCATGGCCTTGCGGCGGTCAGCCTCGTAAGCATCTGCTTCTGGTGTTTTGGACAAACGACCACGACGCGGCTCTACACGGTGGCCATTCCGATGGTCTCGACTGTCATCTCGCCGAGGACGCCGGCGCTCCCGCTCCTTTTCCGCGTCTTCGTCTTTTTCCCGAAGCCGTTTGACGACCTTCTCGAACGCCGATCTGCGAAGTTCGTCCGTATCAACAGCTCTGTACTCTTCGAGTTTCTCCACCCTAGAACGGACCTGTTCCCAGGAGTCAGAAGTACGAATGGGTGGTTCTAGATGCTTGATACGTGACCGGAGAGCATCAACAGCACGGCGTTGATGGCGGTCAGCGGCATGTTTCTCATCTTCACTGCGCTTGAGGACCTTTTCGTAAAGACGATCGAAGATCAGTCGAAGGGCATCCTTGTCAATGGTGGCTGTGCGACGATCAGTAAGCATGACATCGATGAAGTCGTCGAAGCTAGTCTTTTGTGTGATCTCATAACGTTTGTCCTGCAGCATGTCAGATTGCGAAGTCAAGAATGTCAAGTGGGCGAATATGCTTACCTCCAAAACATCATACACGTCATTTCGACGACCTCGCAAAGCCCTTTCTTCCTCCTCAACCATGTCCCAAAACAGATCCAGCGGTGTTGATCCCGATTGACCCAGCATGGCAACGTACCTGGGGTCCGACTCAATTTCCGGCAAGACAGCCATCCACTTGCTGCCTGCCCTGATCTTACCATTAGCTCTCAACTCTTGGAGACACTGTTGGAATTGATCGCGATTTTGCCGCTCTCGTCTGGCCTTGCTTGCTTTGTGCTTCTGACGAGCATCGTTGAACGTTCTCTCAAGAGACTTGATGTGATTTTCAAATGCTGTCAGAATGTCCGATTTACTTAGGGTCTTGAACTTATCGTCGCTTTGTATTCTCTCATTTCCTTGTATTACTCCTTGAGCTTCGGCCCACCGTGTGTATGGCTCGAGGTCGAGTGCATTGAGTATAGCAACCAGGTCGGTCATTGCTGATTTTCGAGTAATCGCTTCGTTTTCAACATGCGACTTCTTCAGCTCAACGACATACTCCTCAAAGAGCTGTTTGCGCTCCTCTTCATCGTCGGTTGATCGGAAAATAGTCTCGCGCTCAATGATTGGCCTGATCGTTCTCCACCGACTGTAGTGCTTGATTTCGGGATGGCTTCTTAGCATATTGCCAAAATCTGTGCGTAGCTTAGCCAGCCTCTCTTTCGCTCTCTCTTTCTCTTGCTGGCGAACCTCAACTGCATATTTTTCGAATGCTATTTTCCGGTCCTTTGGGTCTTTCAGGGCTCGGTACTGTGGGTCCTTAATGGTCGCGCGCATGGTCTGCTCCCAGCTCCATTCGGGTTGAACATTATACTTCCTTAGGAGCTTCATAAATGCTGCCTCCGCTTCCTCGAAGGTTGAATAATCAGGAGCCTGTTCGGCTCCCGAAGTCGCAATGGAGACGCCGTTGACGCCGGCGTAGTCGCTTCTTCTCTCGGGTTCCCGACGATCTGGGGTGCTATACTCGTCTCGGTCGCGAGGGGGAGGAAAGGAAGAGAGGGATGAGGTTCCGCCGGCAACAAAAGTGGGTGCCCTAGAAAGGTCAGCGAACGTTGTAGATGAGGTCGACGATCAGACTCACTGCGATGTTGGTCTCTGTGGCGGCTGTGTCTGAGCAAGCGCATTTTTGTAAGCCTCTGGCATTTCCCAGGTGCTGACTTTGGTTTCTGAATTTGACCAGTACTTCCTCCCTTCCGGCGTGGAATATTCTTTCCATGGTTGCTGTGACAATGCACGCTGCGCTTGTTAGCACATCCCTTTATGACGCGAATTGGGTCGTGTTACCTCTACCGGTGTCATCAATTCGATCGGCTTCGTCCATTGTGTTGCTTTTGTATGAACATTGTAATAATAGACTTTGCCTTCCGCTGTCCGTGCTTCCTGCCACGTCGTAGACGGAGTCGGTAGACCGTTCATCATGACACTGTCCTCGAAGGCAATGCCTCGATTGCAATATCACGATGGTTCTAGTGTGCTGCGTTGGTTTGATAGACACCGAAATCCGCGTGCCTGGAGGGAGATAAAATTTGGGGAGGAAGGCTTGGAGATTGGAAAGCTGGCAGCCGCAACTAAACGCGGTAAGCGCGTCGATGTTGAAATCAAACACAAAATCTCCAAGTCAGCTATCCAAACTCACAAATGCTTCATGGACAAAAAGCAGTCAGAGCTTCGCTTACAAGCAGGGACTATGATTTCTCCAAAAAGTCCTCAATATGGCGCACGATGGTCCCGATAGAGCCTTCGTGAGTGGTGCTAAGCTGTACACAATTGTGCCGGAGACATCCAACTCCAGATTCTCAGAATACCTGAACAGTGCCAGTCAAGATGATGAAGCTCATGATGCACTGCCGCTTCCGATCAAGGAACGGAAAGTGCTATTCTTCGGTGAGCTTGCTCTTGATTCCTAAGGGCGGTACAGCCTCTTACTTATTCCCAGATACGCAGATGAGAAAGTGATTGTCTATGTCGTTCTACGGATCCTCAATAGCTCCGAAAAATCGCTCAAACATTTCCTACCAAGACTCCAGATCAAGCTCGACGTCTGGGCTGTCAGCGACAGTGAGAAAGATAGCAAAAGTGGCTCCAAAACTGAAGGGTCTGAGCCGGAACGTGATCTAGTCTTCTCGGAGGCGCTCAAGGATCTCGACGACCCATTCATTGTACTAAATGCAGAAGATGAAGAGGATGCAGAAAAAGAACCAGTCGTGCTAGCAATCTGGCAGACTGAAGCCACTCTCAATCGTCCAAGAGCTCGCTTTGCGAGTCCGGCCCTCATTTTCGTTGCGTCTGCCAACCTCCTACCCTTAAAAGTGGCCTCGGAGAACTCTCTTGACGATGAGTATCTGCTGAGCTTCACTCCTGCACCAGCGAATCTTTTCGAATCCCTGAAGCAGATCCCGGCGTTGAAGAACGATCCGCCCTATCTCCCAGTTTCTAGGCTCGACCGTGTATTGCCCGATACTCCCATGGATGAGGGTATGATCAAGATTCGCCATGCGCCATCACGCTCCATCCCTGCGATCCAGGCTGTGAGTGCACGCATTCGATATTCACGTGTCGACGCATTCTCAAGTCAAGCAATGACCATCGCTTCTCTCGACTTCGAAGTCACACGTTTCGTGGACCTGAGCGTTGATCTCGAAGCTGCTAACGTTGAGCTTTCTCATGGCTGGGCGGAAGTGCTTATGCCTCAGCGACTGCCAATGTCGTGCCGTCCGCGAGACGTCATCACCTCCCTGTACAAGCTGCACCCGGCACACAATCTCGAGACTCCGTCTTTAATACCCTCTCCTATGGTGGCCTTAGGGAACGGCTCAACTGCAGATATCATATCTATTTCAGTACTGGCAACCATTTCTGTGTCGGATACTTGCAGAGCAAAAATATCAATGGCCTGGACAAATAACATCGATCTCGCGGCACCTCTTAATCCTAATTATGGTCCACCAAGACAGAGCCTCCAGCGGGCAAACCGTCCACAGAGTCTTCCTGTCACACCTGCAGGCTCAAACACTGCCCCTGCATCGCTGACTGGTACCCCGAGAACGTCCGTCCTCTGGGGCAGTGGTCTTGCCATCTCGTTTTCTGGACCTGTTACACCAGTGGAATTGGGGAGGACTTTCGTATGGAAAGTTCTTGTCGTAAATCAAAGTCCAAAAACCGCAAAGCTTGCTATAATCCCTCTCCCGCAAATTCCAAGGCCTGGCATTCAGTCTCAGCAGTTCAGCAAACGTCATGCACCGCAGACATCAACCTCATCTGCACATCACGCTGAGAGACGCCATACAAATGGTGGATCGAGTATCGATGTCGCTCCTGCAATCTGCGATGAGAATATAATCTACGCTTTACAGCATCAACAACCCCATAGCTTTGGTACCGACTTGTTGTCGCTCACTCCCGAGCTTCGCATTGGCCCATTAGCTCCTGGAACTTGCCATGAAGCTGAGATTCGCTTACTGGCTCTGAAACCAGGGCCATTGCGAGTTGAGGCTGTTAGGGTTGTTGACCTTGTCAAGGAGAGCGAGGAAGGAAGTTCACCAGCGGGCTTCATGACGGACATCCGCGACTTACCAGATGTAGTTGCAATTAAGGCCCAAGGAGAAGATGACGATGACAACGCCAATCTTGTTGTCAATGTGCGCGATAGATCTGACAGATGAGGGTCTGATCTCTAGTTCGGAGCCTTCTACAAATTCACTGTCATGAGCCGTGGCGCGCATATTGTTGACACTGTAGAAGCATTGAGTTCAAAGACAGTCTAGATAAAACCTAATCCTATCATTACATCGGAGCTCGATTTCGAACGTATATCTCAGACTTTGCGCAACTGTTTTGTAGTGTTTCTGGGCGATACTGGACCTTGCAAACTGAGAAGAAGACTTCACGAAATAAATTGCTGCAGGGCTCGCTAATTTTCTCTGCGGCTAACAACGGCCTTGTTCGACTTGCTTGCTCATCAGGAATGATTTGAAACCAAAATCTCAACACTCGAACTCCAGCCCAAGATGACATCCCACAGTGACATCCACAATGACACCCACTCTCTTGAACCTATCTGCAGAGATTCGACTGATGATTCTGCATATTCTTGCCAAATCTGGTAATGTCACAGTCGGTGCTCAAGACGGGGCCTGTCTGGGACGAATACCAGTCGTCCTTCCGTACAGCCTGAAAACCAAATTACCGGCTTGCAACTTACCTTCGTTCGCAGATTGCTCTACTGTGAAGATCTTTCGGTACTCTGCTCGAAAAATCAATTTTGCGCTTCGTTACCGCAAGCTTCGAAAAGACTTTCTTCCCAGGATAGGCAGTAGGAGCATTCAATTGTTAGCAAGATTCGGATCGAACTCGACGATCATGAGCTTGAGAATCAGGCGCTCGCCTCCATCACCGAGATTCACAAGGAGTCGTTGACAGCTATGCAACTTGTCGAATTGAGAATCTCATTTCTGACAAAGAAATTTGGCCCTTTGGACATTCTGTCTTAGTGGCTGTTTCGGGCGTCTAGGCTGTCCAATGCTAAACTTAACGTAACCAGGCTCCATGAACTTGGGTATGCTATCAGAGAAGAAGCCTTAAGTTTGCAATACACCGTTGGCTACGAGGGAACGATGGAGGATGGGGAACAAAGTTGAAAGATATCTGGGCCGTGTTTACCATCAAAGTCGCCGAGGATACCTCCTTGACTCAGACAGTAGCTGTGAGACAGGTTCAAGAGAGACAATTTCGGAATAGATGCTCTCAAGGGCGCAAATGGCGTCAAAGGCACCATTCACCTAAGTGGCACGCGTGACATTCTCAAGTTATAGGACTCCAAAAGCAATACTCTTCGAAGTCTCTCGAAAATACGTGGCATGCAGGTGGATGCAGCTAGTCTAACGCTTGAGAAGCACAGTATTAAGGAATCGAGGTACAGCTACCCGTCTCATAGGCTAGCAGGGCTTCGCGATCTGATCACATCGCAGGCGGCAGACATGGGCGTCGTACCGACACAGGAATTTCTCGTTCGATATTTGCTTGACTGACTGTGGTTGGTAGATGGCCGCTTGGTGACAGTGGTGAACCAAAGACCTGTCTGCTGCAATAAAAACAACCCAAAACATACGGGGCATCTAGCATTCCAAGCTGGAGGCTTCCAACTGTTTGAAGTGAAAGGCAGAAGAATGGGTATTAGCCTGCGATTCTCTTACCAGCAGCAGCTCGTTGAGAGTGAAACCGAAGTCTGAATCTCCACCAGGCCCATGAGGACAAATCCGTGACCACCAACTCGTCAACAAACACATATTCGTTGTTAAAAGTAGTATCTCCTTTCCTGGAATCTCGCAACGTGTTTCTCGTCCCCAATTGCTAGGTGTCCGACCGGCTCTTGGTTCGCGACATCCCCAAATCTGACCCGAACATCCTTTAGCAGTCGGGATCGCTCATAATCGCTGAGTATTGACCCTCCAGGAGGATGTCCCAAAAAGCGGTTGCCTCTTGTAAGGGTCGATACGTTCATGGACAGGTCAGGCATCCATATCCGAAGGTCGATAAAAAGCTTTGCGGCAGCGGCGAGGAACATAGCTGCCGTGGCGACAACTAGAGCTACCAGCCAACCCCAGTGGCAGACCAAGATCTCCTGATCGACATTGACCGACGCAGTGGTGTTGGAAAAGAGAGTCGTGTTGACGCTGAGGAAGCTCAAGTCGGTATAATTTTGTGGATGCCCGAGGACGATTGCCTCTGTTCCGACACTTGCAATCCAGTATGTGTTCAACAGCTGAGCAAAACGAATGGCGAATAAGTGATTTCCGACTGACCAGATCGGGGGCAATGTAAAAATTTCTGAGAGGTTGAAGGGATTTCCGGAATTGACAAAGTATGCCTGGATTGCGGTCGGATCGTCTACATGCGTTCCGGTTATGATTCTTGCAAAATATGTAGTAAACCAGTCACACGCAGGCACAGTTGTAAAACCGTTACAGCTATCCAAACCCGTGTACGCGGCGGGCTGGTGAGGCAGAATTGATCTTCGCATTTGATTCACAACACAGTCTAAGGCCTCGCAAAAGACAGAGAGCTCAACGTAGGAAGTCTCGATTGTGCAAAGAGCCAATGTACCGACACTGTCTATTGTTTTGTCTGGATCATCAAAGCTGACGTACTGGATCGTCCTTGGTGGCATTTGTGGGTCAGTACCATTGCAACGATATTGGCCTGAAGGAAGCAGCATGGGTGTGGAAGTAGAATTGATACCACCCCAAGTTCCAAACCATGGTGGAATCGAAGGAACGCCATTGCTGCTCGTGACGTTGAGTAGGTTCAGCATTTCTTGTTGCGAAGTCACTTTGGCGAGGGTTGGACAATTCAAGATCCAGTACGAGGTCTCGATACTGAATGCCGAATTTCCGCGGCTAGGAATGTTTGCGACTGGAATTCCAAGAAGAGAAGAATATACGATTGGATTCTGCTGATCTCCCCTTACAGTAAGCCAACCCCCTGCCTGGTCTCCAGGAAGCGTCTCCAGCATCGGAATCTTCAGATTTCCCCAATTGTCCGAGCTGGAGGCTTTAATTGATGGTGGCGCAGCCAGAGCCGAAAGGAACAGAGCGTCAACTGGAGAGAGCTGGCTGCCCGTATCCGCGGCCATGTAGGGAGCGTAGGAGCTGTTCATCTCCATATACTGTAATGTTGTTGAGCTCCCAACTGGAGCCGTTTCGAAGGTGATGACCCGTAACGAGGCTTGCCCCCCAATGGGGGAGAGTGCCCATAATACTATAAGCAGTATGCCAACGAGCCGTATTTGTCCAAGGCCGAACTGAGTGGTAACCGTGTTCGTAATCGTTGTGCAGCCAATTAAATGGTCGAGCAAGCCAATTCGTTCACCTTCCTGTAATCTCCAAAGTGACAGTGACTTGATCGCCCTGCTGACAATGGCAGCAAACATAATTGGGAAGATGGTGGGACCCTATGTCGCTTTGTTAGTCGAATGGAAGCAGATTATCATTCGAAAGACGACTCAGAAGGACAGACATAGTGTGCTGCTTCGATAAGAGCGCTTTCGACTCGATCCGACTGGACTCCATTGTATGTCACGACGAAGGCAGCATACACGAAGAACAAGCATGCACAAAGGAGTAGAACTATGTTGGCTGGAATTGAGACAAGGCTGCGTCTAAGCTGAGACGGCTGGTCCGGCCAGCCAACGATAGGAGGCATGGAGCTGAGAAAAGGGACGGGTCGGAAGCAAAGAGCAGGCAAGAGTTTTGCTTCTCGGTGAATTGAGAGGGTATTCGAATATGGAACTCTTTCAGTGCGATCGCGACATAATACCAAGTCTGCTTTATCTAGAGATGGACCTGCTGACCCCCCCGCTCCAGTAAAGGCGCTAAAGTTGGGTATCTTGTTTGGTATTGCACTGCTTTTGGTGGCTTAATAGCTACGCAGAAAAGTCGCTAGAAGGGCGAATTAGCTTCTCCAGCCCCCACATTTCTCTGGCCACTACGTTGCCCAGCAATATCCTGTGAATGCTAGCGAGCCTTTAGTAGTGCAAAGAACCTGATCACACCGGAGAGGAACCTTCTGGGTGATAACATAATCGAGCGCTTGAGTGCTTGAGAGCGTGGTGGAACAATGGTATGATCAAGAGGCTTTAGAATGAGGGCAATATGTATACTACCAGTATATCCCATAGCCAAATCTACGCATCTCTACTCCCTGACAGGGCACTCTTCCTCATACGGCAGTCATTTCCAAATTCGGCAGGTGTATAACCCATCTGGGCTTCCGGCGACGTAGCCTGGAGCGCGGCGAAGGGCTCGCGTTAGTAAGCTATCTGTACATAGAAACATGGTCGCGTACGCGGATTGCAGGGACAAGCAGGGTCTGGAAAAGAGCCCCATTCTTGGTCGGTACAGGTCCCCGGGACGTTGCTCCCATAAGGGTCGACACAATAAATTGCTGACACAAACACTATCTGCGCCACAGCATGCGCTGGTCTCGGCATTTGGATCAGGGAATGTTGCCGCCCGCGAGTGTGCCATCAGTTGCATAGCATAATTTTAGTGAAGTCATCTGGTGCAGAAGAGGGTTTTCTTTTTTGAAAGGCCCAAGGTGCGGCTAAATCTCATAGAGCAGAAAGGGAGATGGATATAAAGAGAAACTGGATGCGGGGTACTACCGTTGCTGGGGGCTGGGGAGTCCATGCGAGCGGTAGAGGTGGGGCCTAGCGTCAGGCGGGGAGGGGAGAAGAAAGTGCGCAATCTTGGGGGCAAAAAGAGGTAAAATCTGGCCCCCAGCTCACCTGGACGCTCACCCTGCTGCCCGCGTTTACCACCAACACTCGCCCACACCTACCGTCACTAGCCTACACTTTACCATCATCGACCCCCACTCACCCTCACCATGCTAGAGGACACCACGACCCACTGAGATGCTTGCTCCTTGCACCCAGCGACCACATGCCCTGCCAACCCCACCATTCGTCCATGCCGCTGTGGAAACCGAGACTTGCCAACATAAGAAGTTGTCTCAGCTTCCGAGCATGGCCTCTTACCCTCCTTCGCTTCGACCCTTCTTCTTCCCTTCACCGTTACCGGCCCTGTTATCTACTCCGGACCGTAATCGGTTGGCATGGGCTGACGACGACGGACGACCGCCAACGAGCTACTGGCATGGGCTAAGGCAAATAGCGGTGAAAGGGGTTATACAAAGAGCAATTCGGAGCAAATCATGACGCTGTCATTACCGCGGCTGATGAATTAGCAAGGGCCAGCATGGGACATGGTCAATCTACGATGGAATCTAGTAATTCTGAAAGCATGGGAATTGATGCTTTGAAAGAAGCAGAACAGCTCTGGATGGACAATCTCGCATATTACGGCGAAAAAATACGGCGCCGAGTCTGAAGATGCACTTCGAACTAAGGCTAACATCGCACTCCTTTAATCCGTGACCGGTAATCTCAACATGGCTCGACGAAACATGCTCCAAGTCTTCTAGCGGTCAACAATCTCCGCACAGAAAGTCAAAGCACAGTGCGACTTGGACTTTAATCTGCAAGCAAATGGGCGACCTCGACGTGGCCGAGATCAATTCTAGCGCTTGCAGAGATACCAACGCACGAAAAAGCCATGTCTCGTTCAAGACCCCTTCACCCATCGGTGATCCAACACTCATCACAAAAGCACATACCTGTGTTTTTGTTGCAAGTATCCAGGGAGGGTAAGAATTCGGGGCTCAGGTCCCGGATAGTTGGTTGATGATCGGAGGTAATCTGTGGGCTGCTTCCGTCTGGCCCAGAAGCTCCGGGTGGCAAAATCCGGGCAGGAGTTGTGGATGGTGCTTCTAATGACCGTGCTGTAGTGACACTACTTCTATCTCTGGCGGTAAATAATTGGGATGAATCGCGTGCCGATGACCTGGATCGACTTGACTCAGTGAGTTCGAAACGCTGCCCCACATCTTCCCTCAGACCAGTATTGTCGCCTGCAGTCGCAGCTCCCCGGTTCGGTTGATAGGTACGGTCCCCTGGTGTGGTTGTGGGTAATGATTCGACATCCGAGCCAGTGACATGGATAGCAGGCCATTCTGTGCCAGGCGAGATCGTGACTGTACCACCAATACCGTGAGGTCCGCTGTAGGCAAGATGATTTACTGGGTTGATAGCGCGAGGCTGCCGGACTGTCTCTAAGACATTTCGTTGCAATTGTGATTCAAACTCAGTGACAAGGCCTCGGAGGCGATGAGCATGATCGATACCGGTCTCTTGCGCTCGTCGGTCAAGGCCAACTTGTGGTGGAAGATCCACCAGGGAGCCGACTTGAGCATGGAATCGTGTAAACATCTCATCATACTGTCTGTGAATTTCACTTTGTAGTTCGCGCAGTCTGACTTGAGCCTGAAAGAGAGGTTGGGCTTGAGCGACGAAGGATTCAACCAAATCGCGCATTTCAAGAATTGGCGCTTGCTCGAGGTGGGCTATGATCTGAGCAGCCCTACCCTCCCAGGCGCCACCGATAGAATCTGATTCTAGCCAGTCTAGGTCACATGTCAGTATAGCGTCGGAGATGCTGGCATGGGGTGAAGAGTCATACAAGGAGACGGTACAGTGCTTTTGTTATGGTGGCTAAAAAGCACCATGTACGTCAACCTCCATGTTTCCTCAGCCCGCTCTTGTGGGTCCTTGACGGAAGGTGTACATCTTGCGTGTCGAGCTTGGTTGAAAGTCTCCCTGCTTATATTCTCACGTTCGAGATCGCCCTGTGCTAGATGCTTCTCAAGATGGTGCTTGCATTTTGTCAGACATTTCATAACCTAGCCAATCGCGTAATGGAGCTAAAACGAAGGTCATGGGAGTACTAACCCGGCGGAAAGCATGAATTTCCTTGCCGTGAAATTCAATGCACTGTTGGTACCTGTATGGAGCCCATTTGAAGAACCAGCAACCAAAGTCTCGTCGAAGATCTCTTTCAGGTCCGCCATTTCTCTTAGGAGCCTGGCGATTTTCATTGTGATCATCATCACTATCATCAGCATCGTCATGGCGCTCTTCATGGACTTGTTCGTGTGTCCCTTTCTCTGTCCTCTTCCGCTTTGACGAGCCCGATGGTGTGTCTTGGGAATTAGCATGACCCGCAGAAGAGCTTGATGCTGTTCTATCACCTCCATTTTCGGTTATTCGACTTTCAATACCCACAGAGCAGAGGTAATAGAATTGGAAGACAAGAAGACGAATCTCCGAGAAAATATCCTCCTTTGGATCAGTAATGATTGCAATGGAAGCCTCGTCCTTTGCTGACCCAGTATAAGGGCATTTGCTCAAGTAGGCCGGACCAACCTGCGTGGAACTAGGAGTCCATGCAAGCGTAGTACTACTGTTCCAAGTTGATGGTTGCTTAAGGTCCCGAACACCTGTGCCAACAATGCTCCAGGGCTCTGCAGTCCTAGATTCAATAGCATTGGTAGCCCCTACGTTTCCAAACCGCCTTTCCGTTCTCCAATCAGGCAATGACTTTTGGAATTGGCTTAGTATACAGTTAAGCTCGCTGATGAGCTCACGAGACCTAGGTTTAGTGCCCGGGTTCTGCGGGGAAAAAGGATCAGATCTTGCGGGCCCATTGAGGTAATCTTCCAGTCTCCACAAAGGTTTCTTGTGCTTCGAGTGTGCTCGCTCTTTGTGTGAATCGGAACCACCCATGTCTTCCCCGGTCTTCTGATGGTCACCTCGAGAGTCCCTGCCCCCTTGTCCTTTCGCAACGAGTTGGTAGCGAGCGCGGACACAATAAACTGTCGTCGTCGCTTCGATGGTGCATTCAGGCCGTATACCATCCTCAGCTTGATCATCAACCTCTAGAGGCAGTGTTGTGGGACCAACGAGGAATTCTGCACTCAATGCTGGTCATAGGTCGGCAGGAGCGGCGGCAGAAAGATGAGTATTCATATCTACTCACAGTCCTGTTAGTATGTCGGCTTGCATGTTGTTGAACGCGAGCCTGACCGCTGCTTCGGTATGGTCACTTACCTCTTCTGCAACCCAAATTGATTGTCGAACGGTCTCGAGGAGCTCTATGGTTGGCTAATACTGGATCGGATCTCTGCCAAACCCTTCGCGGGAGATGTATTCAATTGTGCTTCGCCTACTGTCGGTTCACAGAAGTCGACCTTAGAGCTCACGTTGTCGTTAGATGTAAAGATATAGGACGTCGCAGGGACAGAGGGCTCTCAAGTCATTTCTTCGAGCGTGCGTCTTTTACTATCCAGGGTCGAACGGGGCAGTGGCGATAGCGCCCCAAATCCTCGCAGCGTCTCTAGTCTCGGCTTGCATAGTATCGAGGCACGGGGAGTATGTTAAATAGCAATTTTTGTCTAACGGCCAGAAATTACGAGTTGCAGCAGGAGTTTGGCGAAATCGCCAAAAAGCCAAGCTTTGATCGTCGTGGCCCAACCCCAAGCCAAAACGTAACGGCCCCAGGTCCGACAGGTGCAGCTTGCACAGCCTCGGAGCAGCAATGGCTAGTGACGTTCCTTCCTGCTCTCTCAGGAAGTATTCTGAATACCGCACGATCCATTGATTAGCGGGAGAAGCTTTCGCACCGGAAGCTAGACCAATCACAAGACTACATATTTGCGTAGGCAAGGCGTCGCAGCTACAGTTCATAAACAATGCCCCTCAAAGATCTCCTCAAGAAGAAAGACAAACTCTTGGATGATGATGGCAAAACTCCTGATGTCTCCCAGACTCCTGAAACTCCCGAGTTCAAATTCCTACGCACTGATACCAATTCGCAAGAAGTGATCGAACCACCGAGCTTCGCAGGTGACGAGAAAGATGCTGACTTCCCTCCCCGACCCTCGACGCCGCCAGATACATCTCATGCCTCATCCAGGCTATCTCTCGGCCGACTACGCAAGGGTTCAAATGCCTCGCCCTCGCCTGATGGTCCAAAGGGGCACAAGCGGCTTTCGCAACGTCTACATCTGGGATCCATATCCCGCGCCTCAAGCACTAGCTCTGTTAATATACCTGCAGACCTGCCTACAATCGCAGACCCATACAGCGAAGCTGGAGACAAACAAGAGAAGGAGGCCAAATGGGAGGAGCGCGCCACGATCCTAGCAAGGGAGAACCTGCACGGCCGTCCGCCCACGGCAGAGATGTCACAAATGAGCGTCAGTTCGGCAGATGCCGGCTCGCATCAACGGTCGCATAGCCGATCTAGAAGTATCAGGAGTATAAGTGACGTTGAGAGCGACGAGAATATCCAAGAAGCCATCCGCCTTCACGAGGCTGGTGAGTTGACAAAAGCCACGGAAATGTTTGGACGGCTGGCCGAGGCCGGCAACGTCCTCAGCCAGGTGCTCTACGGGCTAAGCCTGCGCCATGGCTGGGGATGCACACCGGACACCGCCCGGGCAGTAACATATCTTTCTGCAGCTGCAGCGAACTCGGCGAGCATCGAGTCAGAGGCTCTGGCTAGCGGCATGAAGAAGGGTGGTGCCGCAAAGGGCGAGCTTGTCCTTGCGATTTTCGAGCTTGCCAACTGCTTCCGCAACGGATGGGGGGTGCCCGTCGACAAAGTGGCTGCGAGACAATACTACGAAACGGCGGCGAACTTGGGAGATACAGATGCAATGAACGAGGCGGCATGGTGCTACCTGGAGGGCTTTGGAGGCAAGAAGGACAAGGTGAGTTCTTTCTGCTTGTTCGCATTTTGCTTGCATTGGCGGACGCGCGGTGGAAGCCTCGGATCTCTTCCGAGGTTACAAAGCATGGGGACACAACGATATGAGAGCTGCGACATACTCAGATCACGTGAAATGTCATCGACGATTTCAGCCTCATTCATCCGATACCGGCGGTATTAATACCATTACGGTTCATCACATTACGGAGCTCAAGAGCGCCCCTGGAGTTCGCGGGAGCAAAGCTCAGCCCAAGGCAGACCGTGACAACGGACCACATCTGGCTATCTCAGATTCCCAATTGGTCGTGTTGCTATTATGGGCAAGATCCCATTCCAGTTCCCCGAGCTTCACTTTGGGCAGCAATGCATACAGTTCCAGCCTTTCACGTTGTTGGGTCCCTTGCATTAGCCATATGCACGATCTCGACGAATGACCGTGCTGACTTTTGGGTTTTTGCAGTTCAAAGCCGCACAATTACTCCGACTGGCTGAAAACAGTGGTTCTAAGACACTTGGGAATACTTGGTACGTATTTTGTCCAATTGTCAAACCTCATTCCCCATGTAGCCGAATCCCATGTGTGGTTTTTTATGCTTTGATTTCTGCAACTTTAAGCGGGGGTCGCAAGATCCTGATGCCAAGACTGGTCACTGGTTCGGGAGTGGTTCAAACCGTCTGCTCCATGAGACCGCTTGTCATGCGGCCACTTCTGCGACCGCTTTAGGCCCTCACCCTTGCCACCCACGACCTCCCACAACGAACCAAAAAATCCGAGAGGCTGGTAGATTCAGCTTGCTGACGTTTGATAGGATCTGGAAAGAGAAGTACAATCCGAAGTGAAGGATTCCATCGTTGCGAAAGTCAACGTCGAATGCCAAGCCCTCCTCGGCCCAACGGTTTCATCCCAATCCCATGAGTAATATGCGCCCGCTGGATGGAACAATGGCTTTGCGCCAGACGGAGGCTTCACCAACTGCAGAGTCAAGGAGACAGTCACGGAGGTAAACTTTTCATTCAGGTCAGCTGATAATATGGGGCTGGCGGCAAATCGAGATCCATATCAGGCGCCTCGATGTCATCGGCATCGAGCTCTTCTCGCTATCTCTCAGATTTTCGTGCCTGAAGTGAGGCTTGTGAAAAACTATCGTGGGGGCCAGTTCTGACCCACCATATCGGGGCAACCGATGCTATCGATGCCTATCGTCAACCGTCAACGGCCGGCCCTCCCGGTCCTAGCCAAGTGGGACCTTGGCCATGAGTCAAACGGGACGTCGTGACCCATTGTGCAGCCAGAGTGGAACCCTTTTTACCCTCGCAAAGCGGATTGTGGGGCGGACACACGGACGGGGACGGGTAGAGGGCGGAGGTGAGTCTCAAGGCCGACCTCCGTGCGGCCATGTGGGTAGGGCCGACCTTGTTTGTTTGCTTCATATCCCAGAAGGGGGTGGCGAAGGTTGGGACGCGTACTGGGTCGGAGACCTCACCGCCATTTTACGCGAGGGACAATGTTTACTTTCTTACTCCAGTTTTTTTTTTTTTCCGTATTCACTAGGAGGCGAGCAAGGCGATGTCACATCATATCACGTTTACGGGTTTTGATCTTCCGGAACGAATGGAATAGGAATAGGAATGGCAAGGTATTGTGTCAAGACACTGAATTTGTCCAATGCGCTCGCTTGCTATTCAAACTAAATACATGACACCCCTAAAATGGTGGTGATTCCGGGGGGGCCTTTCTCAGCCAGAACATTGCTGGACACCCCCCCAACCACCCTCCCCTTTTGGGGGGGTTTTGTTCGTATCGTAGAGCATTGCTGCCTTTGGAGTTTCTCATATCATTCATGTGAAAGGGGACTGTTCCTCCCGCATTTCAATTCGTAAAGTGGGTCGTCGTAAATGGTATTTCTTTCGCTAAAAAAAAAAAAAGTTCGTGAAAATTTGTAGTTATGGATGCGGATGTTGGATGGTTTAAAAAGGGTTACCAAAAAAGGGTGTTCCGCCTGTGAGGCTATCGAAGTGTAACACAAGTTTGCCAAATGACCCAAAAAACAAATTTCATCCCGAAAATAAGTCATCATCAAAAATTCGAAATCTGGTGAGGGGGAGACACTCATTTCTCTTTGCCGTTTCTGTGACCGATTTCGTTTCGTATGTTGGAAATTGTTGGGGGTTTAACCGCCCAAAGAGGAGAAGAGAGAGAGAGAGAGGGAGGGAGGAAGGGAGGGAGACAGAGGCCCTAATTTTGCCTGCCCCAATTTCATATCATTGCTCGACCTTGATCCCGTCCTCCTCGGCCTGTTTAACCATCCGGCGGAAATCGCGGATGACCTTCTCCGGTACACGTTCCCATAGTAAGCTTCGCTCGTAAAGGTTGCCGCCGATGACGCGGTCGACGCCTTGCCGTGCTTCTTGCATCGAGGCGTATGCGGCCTGGAGGGGAGTAGGCTTGGCGTCTAAATATTCATCTGGGGGGTTGGAGAGGAAGGGGTCTGGGTCCTCTGGGTTGGTGAGATGGTTGTAGGAGGCGGCGGAGAGGGAGAAGGCGGCTGTTTCTTGCTGATGGCGGGACGGGGTGGTGAGGCTGTGATGGAGGGCGTCGAGGCTGGTGGTGGTTGTGTGTTGGCTGGGGTGCGAGGACATATGTGCCATTTCGGCGCCGGAGATGGTCGTCGGAGCAGGTCCACCGAGAGATGGCCCGTGGGAGGGCAGGAGGTTGTGAGATGAATCGGGAGAGGATGCGAGTACAGCTTTCAGGACGTTTGCGGACTCGGCGCGGTATTCGTCGGAGAGGGGTGGGATGGACGCCTGTAAGGATGCGGAGGTGGCGCTAGAGTTCGATGTTGAGGCAATGAAGGCGCCGAATAGGAGACACATGTAGAATGCGTTCCAGCTGAATGGCATGTCGTTCTTGGAGTCGGTCGGTTTTGGCGCGGGAGGAGCTGCTGCTTGAGGAGCGGCGGTGGCGGCGGCGGCTGGAAGCTCGGAGTGATCCATATGGAGATCGTTGTTGCCAATTAGGGAGAAATCATCGTCCCAATGGCTATCGTCGATGCCGAGGCTGTTGAATGACGAGAAGTCGTTCGAGAAATCTGAAGACGAGTTGTTGTGAAGTGATAGCGTCTGTTGACGCTCAAAGTCTCTGATATGGCCTTTGAGAATGTTGTTCATCTTCCGTAGTTCGGCTGTTTCGAGAGTCTTGGTTCTGATAGCTTCGTCTCGCTCGAACTCAAGTTGGCGGATATAGTGGTCGATTTGTTGTTGGTGGTGCATACGTTGCTCTCGCTCTTGGCGAAGCATATCTTCCAGTTCCTGCCGTTGCTCTTCAAGATTATTCAGCTCCTGGGTGAAGTTCTTCTTCTCTATCTCCAGCTTTTCGGTATGCTGTTTCTTCCGCTGTCTCGAGTCAAGCCTATAGCTTAGGTTAGCTGAAAAGGGAAATGCGTCGGCCACGGACTATAACATACGCTGCTTGCCGGTTTCGGAGTAGACGCTTTTGCTGTTTGAGCTCCTTCCTCTCTGCCTCGTCTTGGGTCTGCATAATGAGAGTATCAATGTTGTGTAGATTCCGCTCTGCTGGTATTTCAAATCTAGCATTCTTCTTCCTGATTCCGTCCTGCCTCATATGTGACATTGGAGAGGTTGCGCGATAGCTGGGGCTCCGCACCGGCCTCGAGCGAGGCTCTGCTGTATCGGAAGAAGTTGCCGACATCCACCCTCCTTGACTGGACTGAGGCGACATCGGGATAGCAGAATGCGGATCAACGTTTGGCGGCTGGGAGAAGTTGTAGTGGTCGCCCTGATACTGCATTGGCGCGTCGGGGTGGAAGGCCTGTGGTATGGTGTGATCGTAGGTTGGTGTCGGTGTCGGTGTGTTCGTTCCAGAATTCGTGGACATTGGTAGGTGGTGCGGCTGGGTGTATGCTGCAGCGTAGGCTGGATCCATTCGTACGAAAGAATGGCCGGTCTGGAGATGTGGTATGACGGGATACGAGTGGTGTCTAACATGATGCCCTGCCAACTCCTGTGGTGCATCGTTCCACATGCTGTCCCTCGTCGTAATCGCCTGCCCGATGTGTTCAAACTGCCCGTTGCGCATATCTGATGCCGCGGACGGGTCGTTGGGAGTGGTGGGGTCGAGGATTTTCTCATCCAACACACTCACATCATCATCGTCGTGGAACTTGGGCTTTGTTTCGAGGGGCCATTGAGGCTGATAGTTGAATTCGTAGCTTTGGGGTGGGAATCTGGCGGCCATGTTGATGGTTGACTTTGGTCCCACAAAGAGCGGTGTGGGAAGGTGGGGGAAACGTGTGTGGTAGAGCCAGTTGCAATGTCAACGCATTTGCAAGAAGGAACATCGAGATGGCAAGTAGATATAAGAAAGGCGCTTTGAAGACATGATGAAGGTTGAAAAGTATCAATCAAGGCAGTGGATGACAAGAAACAAAGCCCCCGAGTGGAGCAAAGCTGCTTGGTCTTAGTAGCTGGGTTCGTTTGGATTGCGGGCGCAAATGGTAAGTTACAATACCGAAAGCGTATTTGCCGCTCCGAGGCCGGTAGAGGAAAGCGTCTTAAGCAATAGAATCGGACTTGAGAGCCAGGAGTGGAGATGGAGCGCCGAGTTGACATTCGGTGCAAAGTCAGTGGGTGCCCGTTGGCTGGTGTTTGGAGGCGGAAACATCATTGGAGGCCTTTACTAAGGGTTTCGGGTACACCTGCGTCTGCGACGGGGGCGGAAGAAGCTGAGAGACGATAGGCAGTGGTTGTCAGAGTTTCGCGTGCTGCAGTCTATGCTAGGCCCCGAAGCTGCCTACCAGTGGCAATGACGGGTCATGAGAGCCTAAGGTCGCCCTTATGCGGCCTCTTCTAGTTGATTCAGATCGCAGCACACATCAAACCGATCGGGCGTTTGCTTGGGAGTTAATCCAGGCCATGACTGCTCGATAGAATGTGACGACAAAAGAGTAAATCAATGGCTGGGACGGTTTGCAGCATAAATTGAACTCACGAGGGGGAGGGGCCCTCACCATCCCAGAAAGATAGCCTGGGTATCAGCGTATCAACAAAGTTGGGAATCGGGCCGCAATGACGGGATTACTCTCCGGCCAAGTCTGGCCTCTATTCGGTTGTGTTTTGTTTTCTTGGTTTTTCACAAGAGAATCTCAGTTGAGATGTAAACAGACGCGTCCTGGGTCCCACTACAATACCCTGGATAAGGGAGAATCCCAAAGGTTGAAGCTGACCACTACTGGACCGTCCCGATCCGTTGTCAACGAGTTGACCAAGGTGGAACTACAACTTCGTGGTAAACAAGCTAGACTGGGGGTCTGTGATCGATATTTTCATAATTCGTTTCTTTAAACATGCAACTTGGTGGATACTCGACAGCACTTGGAGCGGAAACGCCAAAGAACCCTCCCGTAGTGCACTGAGGCGTTTTGAGTCATGGCTAGCATGGGAGGTTGATTCACCCGTGACACCAATTGATGCCTAAGATGAGGCTGAGGCCTATGACATGAGGCTTGGTTGGTAGCCAATTCTGCAAAAGAAGGCTGGAACTGATAGGGGGTTTTTTTCATGAGAATGATCTTTGATTCTTCTGTCTAGTAGTTCTTCCGCTTGGTTCTCATGTCCCGATGAAATGATTGACACTTCCCATTGAGAACAGGAAAAGGTCAAAAGAGAAAGAAGGTATTGAAAACGCCTTGGGGGTATGCGACTCATGCTGAACGCTTATGAAAGTGAAAATAACTCCTAGCTCCAGCCGAAATCGCCTTGTACTGGTGAGCATTGGCCATTTGCGGCCACTGCTTTGGGGGGTATCGTAAAATGCACTTGCTGATCATCATACCATTCACTACTCGGAAGGTATTCCTGGTGGCCACCGTAGAGTACAACTCCGAAAACTCCTCTCCTTGCTATGAAGTGAGACCAATGAAATCTTGTTCGGTGAGTTCGGCCGTGTCGACGCCGTAGACTTGCTCGGGCGGTTCATCGAGATCGTCAGAGTCGACATCTTCCGAGTCGATGCCGTCGTAGAGCGCCTCTTCGCTAGATTGATCCGCGTCTACATCCATGGCGTCTTCTGTCTTGTTAGCCAGTCTCTTCCTCATTTGACTGGCGCGGTCAACATGAGGCAGAGCACAGTTTCGATTTCTACAGCGACCATCATTAGTGTAGTCAGGGCATTCACGTAGATGACGTTGCTTGCAACTGTGGCCCTGTTGGCAATAGCCTAGGAATGCAAAGTCGTGACAGATTGCCGAGGATGGATCAACTGCAGCATGGGAGTAGAGGCACTGGTCCTTCGTGCATCTCCCAAGGAGATAGTGAGTGCACGTTGGAGTGGTCTCGGAAGTGAGAGTGTGGCTGAGATCGCAAGCATCTCCCGCTATGCAGTGGCTGCGCCGGAGTATGGAAGGACAAATCGCGATTTTGTGGGGATCGTGGATACCTGGGCATTGAGCGCCTCTCGGACAGTAACCTAGGATAGAAATGTCAGCTGGCGAGCATTTGGGTACAAACCTTGCCTGGCTTTCACAACAGGCTAAACGATCAATTTTTTTTAGCGGAGTGGTTGGGGAAAGTGAGGTACCCGTCGATGTGTAGCGTCTACAAAGTTTTGTCTTGTCGTTGGTCTTCGAGAGTCTGTTGATCGTTATTAGAGAGCTCTGAATGCCGTTATCTTGACATTGGTGATTCTGCTTGACCGACCCTTGCTTGATAGCCTTTGTACGAATTAAGTTGCCATTCTTGGAGCGCGTGAAAGAAACACCATTGACGCTGATCTGTTTTGGTGTAGCCATGGCCAAAGCTGGCTCGTCTGTGAGGTTTGAGTAGGTGAAGACAGTGTCCGAAATTGCGTCTACATACCAGAAAGTCTTACGAGTTTGCTGCCTCCACTGGTTACCTGAAACTCGGTGCCTTGAACTGAGATTACTTTTGGCTTGTTGGTAGGAGGTTGATATCTTCGGGCGTTTGGGGAGGAGTAAGTTGGAGTAAGTTGGGCCTGCGCAAGCTGCATGACCCGGTCCTTTTCCGCTTTGTGTAACTGTTCCTCGTGGCGTTTCATGCTCTCCATCTTAGCGATGTTTTGCTCCGCACTGAGCCATTTGACGGTCGCGCCACCGCGCTTGACAACACCTTGAGTGTGCTTCTCATTGCCAACATTGTTGACGATTAGGGATTTATTGCGAAATGGAACGGGCGAATATGGGTGAGGTTGCGGGTAGGGGCTGTAACTTTTGAATTCTCTGCCAGCTACCTTGTGATTGTTCACTCGACCTGTTGATAGGAATCATCAGTAAGAGATCTTGCCGCTGGGTCTGCAGTATTCACCTTGAAGCTGCCGAATCTTTGCTCTGAGCTCGTCTTCTTCCGTCATATTGTAGGGACAGTCCGCTAAATGCGTTGTAAGGATACCGGCAAAAGGTGAAATAAATTGTGAAGATAATGGCGGGGCAGAGAGAAAACTGAAGACGCGGAATTTCGATGACAGAAAATGCTTGGCGTATCTAGAATTTTTTGCAAGAGAGGAAAGCCACTATTTTGCAAGCTGCTTAGAAGGTGTTGCTTTGAGTCACCCGTAGTAACATCCTAGACAGCGCTATGATGGCATTATGAGCAATTCACCAAAAGCCCAAGATTTTCTAAACGAGAACATCCTTCTGACCCGCCCAGGTATGCCGTAGATTACACTTTCCCACCGATGCCCTTCGTTATGGTCCAGAATGCCGTCACTGGATCCAAGCCGCCTCCCACGTACTCCAATATCTGAAAGTGTTGTTACGAGACGTCCTCAAAGGTTTCGTTCACGTCATCGTCATCCATGCCAGACGGAGTGCCAGCTTCTGACTCGATGGCTTCAGGAGCCACAGTAGTGGTGTTCATCAACCCCACATCTCGTTCTTTGTACTCATTCCTCAACTCCCATTTGCCATTAAAGTCCCCATTCCTCCACATAAACGCGATTTCTTGAAGCACATCTCTGACATAGGCTTCTGGCTGCTCCACTTTGATCTTAAGGTCTCGAAGTCCCCATATTTTATGCTCCTTAAATAGTTCAAGTAGCTTGTCAATGAGAACGTTTCGTGGAACGCGTGCCGCCCGATTCTCTTTGGCAGCCGTACGCCTAGCCTGCAGTTGCTATTGAAGAAATGGCAATTAGCTCGATCATGTATATCCACTAGGAATAGCTTACCTTATTGAGGGCTGCTTTGTCACTCATGCTCATGCCGGCCGACGAGTTGTAATTGGCGGGTTTGAGGTCCGTAAACGAGACTCCTTCCTTCTCCGGGACTTTGAGCATCTTCTCTGCCTTTAGTATTTCTAGAGCTGCATATTCGTCGTTCTTCACGGGAGTGCAATCAAACTCGCGTGTGACTGCGCCAGCTATCGCAGTTTGCTTGGGTATGGGCCGCCTTGCATATGGCTCAAACCTGCCTTTGTTTTCCTTTCTTTTGGCTTCGCGTCTGGCCTTCTCATAGAGATATGATCTTCCTTGTAAGGAATTGCCATCCTCATCTATCTCATTCATGGCGAAAGACCGCCCCTTGTAGCCAGGAAGATCCTTTTCCGAGAAGACGAACGCGCTTCCTGGCCTCTTGACCCGTGATCTGTCGTGATTGCACGGGAGGAGAGTGTACTCCTTAGGGTGTAATTTGAATTGAGGAAGGTTGTGTAGCTTGAGACTTACCTGGTGAAACTGTCAGCAACACATTTAGCGGGAGAGAGGTCAGGTGGTGACTAGTGCATACCCGGCGTGGGTCTGTCTCGGTCCCTTCGACTCTAATGGTGCCTATCTCAATCTCTTCATCATCACTTATCGAAGACCAGGTTTCCCATAATGATCTCGGAATATGACTTAGCCAGAGCTGTTGCTGGGCCTGTGAAAAGTCTAGGTCGCCCGCATCTTCTTCGTAGAGGTCGTCTTCGTCCATATAAGGCGAGGGCGCAGTGTCTCCGGGCTCTGGTTTGACGTGTGGTGATGGAACACGTTCCACCTTCACGGTAGGGATCGTAGCTCCGTTCATAGTGGGCGCCCTGTGAAAAGTAGGTTCCGTGGAGGAATGCGCCACTAAAGTCACGTCGAGGACTTTAAGACTAAAGTTTTCAACTTGACTCCTATGGTACTATTCACCTCGTCTATGGTTTGGCCGGGAAGATTCAAGAGGTGCAGAAAGTGGAAGGGATCGTGTTTACTTCATGCCCCTTCGAGAATGAGGGACAGCCGTGGCTATGTGAGGGCGAGCTTCATAAAGCGAAGGGAAAGTATGCCGAGAGATTCCCTTGCCGCAAAAAGCGTGTCAATACGATCTGTAAGGGCTACCGTTTTAGATCCACCTTCGTTCTGAAGACCAAATACTATTCTTATTACATCAAGCTGTAACTACTTAAAAGGACCTCTAATTCGTATTAGCCTTAGTCATGTTAGGTATCGCTCACTTTTCTCGGCGTCTTTTTAAGGAGAAGTCAGCAATATTCCGAAAAGACGTACTTCCAGTAACGATATAGGATGTCATATCGCAGTGGAGATGCTGGGAGAGATATATCTGGGTAAATCTGTTGTGCATTGTAGAAGGGATAAAGGTATGCCAAATGGCTGGTCTTTCAATTGGGAAAGCATAGCAAGGAGGGGAAAAGGGAAACCTAGAGACGCGCTGCGTGGAAAGCTTGCTGCTTATCAATATGTGTGTCCCTGCTATCTCTAATAGATGCGATGAGACTGTCTCCTCTGCCCATAAGGGGCTAATGACCAAATGGCCCCACCACAGTATGGTTGGATTCCGTCGTCTTGGCCGTGGTGAACGAGCAGGACGCAGTGGGCGAGCCGCTACATTCTGCTGAATCTTCTACCCAGCCTTTTCGTTATGAGTAAATCCGCGCAGCTGTCCGTTTGAGCGGTATCAATGTCCTGGCCGCCCTCGCTCTCCGCTCGAGCCAGCCGGGTAAGGTAGCACCCACTTAGCCTCACTCAGTCTCACGTACTTCCGTCCCTCGACCACCGGTTTCTGCCGTGTGGACTGTCAGGGCGTGCGCTATGTTTTCGTCTTCTTGATAGCAGCGTGAATTTATAGCGTTATATCATTCGTAGATTGGAGAATCAACCTCACACAGTTCTCATCATCTGTATCATCTTCGTCTGCATCATCTCCTTAGTCTTATTCTTATGGTGCCTCCTCCTCTCCTCCTCTCAGAACCAGCCAAATATCCCTTCATCATCGCCCCATCATCACCCCATCATCGAAACCATCTTGGTTATGTCACTGTGGTGGGGAAGGCCGATATTTAGATTTCGCCGCCCTGCCTTTCGCGAGCTTCCTAGCTCCTCTCTCTGCACTCCCATCTTACAGAAGACAAGACTTGATAAATGTGATCTTGCCAGATGCGTGGCCTAACAAAAGAACGTTGTCTCGGAACGCTGAACAACTAGGCCGGTACTCATAAGGTAGCCAAATGAGGTTTCTTTCGCCTCGGGCTAGCCAGTTCCCTCTGAGAAAGATCGTGCAGAGAGGCTGTAGCTTAGAAGCTAATGAACTCGCTGAGTCAAATTGGAGATATAGCAATCCTCGATCGGTCTCAAGGTATGAACCATCTCTAGAGAAAACCAGCCGCCTGATCCAGCTGCGGTTCTCGAGCGTCTGCAGGGCGGTGCCCGTCGCCGCATTCCAGAGCCTTACAGTGTCGTCGTGCGATGCTGACGCCACTGTCTTGCCGTCCAGCGAGAAGGCTACTGTGTTGACCCCACCGGTGTGGCCCTCGAGCGTCTGCAGAGCGGTGCCCATCGCCGCATCCCAGAGCCGTATCGTCTTACCCCCCGATGCTGATGCCACCGTCTCGCCGTCCGGCGAGAAGGCTATCGCCCAGACCGAGTCCGTGTGGCCCTCGAGCGTCTGCAGAGCGACGCCCGTCGCCGCGTCCCAGAGCCGTACTGTCCCGTTGCGCGATGTCGACGCCACCGTCTTGCCGTCCGGCGAGAAGAGTGCCTCGCTGAAAAACTCTGTGTGGCCCTTAAGCGTCTGCAGAGCAGCGCCTGTCGCCGCGTCCCAGAGCTGTACCGTGCTATCGCCCGATGCCGACGCCACCGTCTTACCGTCCGGCGAGAAGACTACCGCGCTGACCATGTGGCCCTCGAGCGTCTGCAGAGCGGTGCCCGTTGCCGCATCCCAGAGCCGTACCGTGTTATCGTCCGATGCCGACACCAACGTCTTGCCGTCCGGCGAGAAGGCTACCGCGCTGACTAACTCTGTGTGGCCCTCGAGCGTCTGCAAAGCGGCGCCTGTCGCCACATCCCAGAGCCGTACCGTCTTGTCGCTCGATGCCGATACCACCGTCTTGCCGTCCGGCGAGAAGGCTACCGCGCTGACTAACTCCGTGTGGCCCTCGAGCGTCCGTAGAGCGGCGCCTGTCGCCGCGTCCCAGAGCTGTACCGTGCCCGATGCTGATACTACCGTCTTACCGCTTGGAGAGAAGGCTACCGCGCTAACTAACTCCATATGGCCCTCGAGGGTCTGCAGAGCGGCGCCCGTCACCGCGTCCCAGAGCCTTACCGTGTTATCGTCCGATGCCGACACCACTGTCTGACCGTCCAGCGAGAAGGCTACTGCGCTGACTAACTCCGTGTGGCCCTCGAGCGTCCGTAGAGCGGTGCCCGTCGCCGCGTCCCGGAGCCGTACCTTGTTATCGTCCGATGCCGACACCACCGTCTTGCCATCTGGCGAGAAGGCTACCGCGCTAACTAACTCCGTGCAGCCCTCGAGGGTCTGCAGAGCGGTGCCCGTCGCCGCATCCCAGAGCCATACCATGTCGTCGCCCGATGCCGCCATTACCGTCTTGCCGTCCGGCGAGAAGGCTACCGCGCAGACTAACTCGGTGCGGCCCCCGAGTGTCTGCAGAGCGGTGCCCGTCGCCGTGTCCCAGAGCCGTACCGTCTCGTCGGGTGATGCCGACATCACCGTCTTGCCGTCCGGCGAGAAGGCTACCGTGGTGACCCAGTCCGTGTGGCCCTTGAGTACCTGCAGGGCGGCGCCCGTCGCCGCGTCCCAGAGCCGTGCCGTCTTGTCGCGTGATGCTGACACCACTGTCTTGCCGTCCGGTGAGAAGGCTACCTCCTGGATCCAGTCCGTATGGCCCTTGAGCGTTCGCAGAGCGGTGCCCGTCGCTGCGTCCCAGAGCCGTACAGTATCGTCGCGCGATGACGATACCACCGTCCTACCGTCCGGTGAGAAAGCTACCGCGCTGACTAGCTCCGTGTGGCCCTCGAGCGTCTGCAGAGCGACGCCTTTCGCCGCGTTCCAGAGCCGTACCGTCTCGTCGTCCGATATCGATACAGCCGTCTTACCGTCCGGCGAGAAGGCTACCGCGCTAACCAACTCCGTCTGGCCCCCGAGCATCGTCGCGTCCCAGAGCCGTATCGTCTTATCATACGATGCCGATACAACCGTCTTGCCGTCCGGCGAGAAGGCCATCGCGTTAACAAAAAACTCGTGGCCCTCGAGCGTCTGCAGGGTGGTGCCTGTCGCCACGTCCCAGAGCCGTATCGTCTTATCATACGATGCCGACACCACCGTCTTGCCGTCCGGCGAGAAGACTACCGTGCGGACCAACTCCGTGTGGCCTTCGAGGATCTGCAGGGCGGCGCCCGTCGCCGCGTCCCAGAGCCGTGCCGTCTTATCGTCCGATGCTGACGCCGCCGTCTTGCCGTCCGGCGAGAAGGCTATCGCGAAGACCCAGCCGGTATGGCCATTGAGGGTCTGCAGAGCGGCGCCCGTCGCCGCGTCCCAGAGCCGTACCGTCTTATCCTTCGATGCCGATATCGCCGTCTTGCTGTCCGGCGAGAAGGCTACCGCGTTAACCCAGTCCGTGTGGCCCTCAAGCGTCTGCAGAGCGGCGCCTGTCTCCGCGTCCCAGAGCCGCACCGTCTTATCGCGCGATGCCGACGCCACCATCTTGCCGTCCGGTGAGAAGGCTACTGCGCGAACCCTGTCCGTGTGGGCCTTGAGCGTCTGCAGAGCGGCGCCTGTCGCCACATTCCAGAGCCGTACCGTCTTATCCTTCGATGCCGATACAGCCGTCTTACCGTCTGGCGAGAAGGCTACCTCGCTGACCGACTCCGTGTGACCCTCGAGCGTCTGCAAAGCGACGCCCGCCGCGTCCCAGAGCCGTACTGTCTTGTCGCTCGATGCCGATATCACCGTCTTGCCGTCCGGCGAGAAGGCTACCGCGTTAACCCAGTCCGTGTGGCCCTCGAGCGTCTGCAGAGCGGCGCCCGTCGCCGCATCCCAGAGCCGTACCGTCTCATCATACGATGCTGATATCACCGTCTTGCCGTCCGGCGAGAAGGCAACCGCGGTGACCGTATGCCTGTGGCCCTCGAGCGTCTGTAGTAATGAGCTCCACTGATATCGGCCTTCTATTGACACCTTGATCCCAGAGGGCATTTCGTTCTCGAACTGCATGCGAACTAAACTCCACTGCGGTGCGAATATAAGGGCCGACCAGTATATTTGGAGAGGTGCTGCTTCAATAATTGATCGGTTGTATAGTAGGAAACGTTTTGCGTCATGGATAAAGCCGTAAAGACGCGGGCTTTCATTAGTCTTGATTAAGTCAACCTGAATCCTCGAGTCCGCTTAAGGTATAACTTACCCTTACCATGGATTCCAAGAGAAAAATGGCATGGACTCCTTCGGACGTTTTCCCTATTAGGCTAAGAGCTTCAAGCCAGTGAAGCAAGTGCTGTCTCAGAAACAGATGGACTTGTCCTTCGTCATAGAGTTGGGACTCGCTTCGCTGGAGATGTTCGACCCAATACCGACATGCATATTGAAGTGAAGAGGGGACACAACAGATAAGTTTGCCTTCTTCGATATCGGAGGTAAGAGACCCGGGGGATTGCAACCCACAAATATTCTTCCTCAGGCCAACGAACATGTGGTCCAAACAATTCCTCGCTAGGCTAGAATGGGCCAGTTTTGGATCAACCCGAAATTGATCATCTGAACATCTGTCAGGTGAAAGTAGAAAATCACGGAAAGAGGGATGTAACAACGAAATAGGGGATCCTGTATCCTGTGGGATACTCAGAACGGAGTGCAGCGGATCTAACGTCACATTCACGATTTCGAGTGTCTCAGTGACTAGTTGGCTCAATGTGCTTGCAGAAAGTGCGTCAAACAACACCACAATACTTCCAACCACTCGTTGAAATTGGTCTACCAAATCTCTCCTTTCCGTGTCACTGTACTCACCAGCCACAGAATCTCTTAGAATCTGTAGATACATTTCGTCGAGGTTTCGCGTGGATAATGTGTCGGCGACCTCACCCAAAATAAGATTGGAGAGACGTGTTTCGGGGGAAGCCCTTGGAGCGCCCCCGATGTATAGACATGCTGTGGCCGCATAGATGAACAGACAATTTGCCTTTTGGACGAGAAGTTTGACCTTTTGCTCATGAGGCCAGTCGGGAGGAAGATCACGGTTTCTTTTGATCTTGCCCAGCTCGTATTCGAAAAAAGTATGGATGTCGGCTTCAACAACGGATCGAGACACATTCTGAAGCGCAAGATCCTCATACATAATCTTGGAAATGTCACGGAAACCAAGACGGATAGGAGTTTCAGGTCGACTGGTGACAAAGACTCGCACCTTCAGCGTTGTTAGATCTGTGCCGTCCGCCAAAAGTCGAAGAAGACTGTGAATCCTTATTAGCACGTATCGGTGATAGCTGGTGCAATTTCGACAGTGGTAGCCGGAAAGGATAGCCATCAAAGGACATGCGGGCTTTGTTCTGCATGCACGTTTCCAAGGCCATGTAAAGCCCGGAGCATATCGTGACAAAGGCTGGATCAACTCCGGCTACCACTGATACAGTTTTGAAGGAACGGGACTACTCACAGTCGGATGTCTTCCTGGTTGCTGCACTCGTCTAGTGCGTCGATAACAAAGACCATCGGACGAGATAACGGTTGATGGTACTTTATCTTTCGGAGCGGCTGAAGTATGAGCTTATTCCATTGCTCAAGCATAGCTTGTTGGGCGATGCCAGGTTGCTCGTCTATTGCTTCACAGATATATGTCCGGATTAGCGGCGACGCTCGTGCCATCTGAACCGCTATTGTACTGAAGAAATGCCTGGTGTGTCCGCGGTCACCCCTCCCTTTTGAGAAGAAAAAGGTCGCTACCAGTCGGTTCTCACTGGCGAAATGGTCGGCCATTGTACGAGCAATCGTCGATTTGCCGGTCCCGGCCATGCCGTTCAGCCAAAAAATGCACTTGCTTGAATTACTGTCTGCCCATTCTGTCAAAAGACGGCGGAGATCGACGCGGGTGTTCGGAAGGCATTTTCTCTCGTGCTGATGGTCGTAAGAATTGAATGCCGCATTCTCTACGCAAGGTAGTGCTGCTAAAAGGCGGTCTTTCTGAGCGCGGTCGAACTTCTCGTCAATCCCGAGCGTGATGGAACTGTTAATCTGGTCAGCTTGATACAGTAGCTCCCTAACGTATCTATCTTACATCTGGTCTGCTTGCAAGGCGACACTAAAAGTGGTCGTGTAGCCTTCAAGCATCTGCACCGTCCGATCGATTTCTTTCCTTGTGAAAGGCCACTTTAGAGCGCGCAGACCGATCCGTTTCATTGCCTTTTGCCTTTTCCCAGGATCCAATTTCGTCTTTAGATCCTCAAGATCCGTCAAGCATTGCTTGAGAGCCTGGTGTACTGAATCTGACACCGGGAGTTTAGCTGATTTCGAGCCTGCAACCATTTGTTCCACCTTTTCCAGCACGCCCTGCAACGAGGTGATTCCGAGATACAGGCGTTGGATGTCTTTTTGTGCGTCATTGACTCCTGACAGATAGCCGCCACATAAGCTGGCTATTTGAGCGGTGATTTGAACCACCGCGATGATACTTGCAGCCTCCCCGATTCCCGCCATCAGGATATAACGGCGGTGGCCACTTCATAGCCTAAGTTCGCAGGACATCTGACCGCTTGGCAGTGCTCGAGGAAGGAGGTTGCATGACGAAGTAGTTGGCGATGTGTTTCCAGTTCCTGTTGAATGTGCCTATGCCGTGGGGTGGTCACCTCAGTTGCTTAATGCCAAGACTGCGCATGGGTGTCTTGGCAGAACGAGAACGAATCATTCACCTTCACCAATCATAGCTACTAGCTACGTAAACAGGAGACGAAAAGTATGCATTGTAGCAACGTGAATAAAATGTCCTTCCAACCGCCTCTGACCGTGATCGTAAAAAGTCTTGGGGACGTCTTGCCTGTGCACTATTCGCAAAATATTACGAGACGTTGCCTTCCTAAGTTCTCTTGCCTCTACAAAGCTTCAAGATATATGCATAGGCGAGCTGTCACGCCAGGAATTTGGATGAAAGAGCTAGCCATATAGGGTCGCTTCTGCAAATGCTCTAGGGGCGGCGTGCACAAGTCATCTCTTGGCTGTATATTGTTCCCAGTCCTCATCTCAAATCTATTTCCGTTTGTTGCTCAAGCTTTCGCAGGTGGCCGCCCAGGGCCTGCACTATACATGTCACTTCTTCTCATGCCAGCGATGTTTTTGGCTCTTCTGCTGAATGGGGTGATCAAACCCATGTGCGGCAAAAAACCCTTCTAGGCTCGTGATGTATAGAAAAGATTGGGCTGGGAATATTGCGAGTGGCTGGAACCCAAAGCAGGCCTTGTGTTGCAGAGAGACGGCCAAGAGCACACTGACTTGGATCAGGCATCGGCCCACGCGTTCCGAAGAAATGAAATCGACCCAGAGCCATGGCGCCAGTTGCCTCATGAACGGAGAATAGCGCTTTGCTTGAAGGTTCGTTCGCGGATCAGCCATTGTCAAACAATCACACGCGAGGAGAATGAGTCGTATCTCCAGTGCTCTTGGTATCTTCTAAACACAGCAAGTAAGTCAACTCCGGGACCGTCAATGCTTATCTAGAGCCTGACGCAGCTGATTCGACGCATGGTTAGAACAGCGACACTTGCCGATCCAACGCCCTCGCAGCAGCAGCAGCAGCAGCAGCAGCAGCAGCAGCAGCCGTCGCCGTCACAGCAAAAGTCAGTTTTGGAGACTGTCTTGTTGACAGAGCTGGTGCAGGGGGCCACCTCGCAGCTATCATGAGATGGTGGCAATTGACAACGCTATGATTCCTTCCTGCTGTGTATGATGTGGGAATCGAGCCCAGTCCCAGACGGATGATTGCAGCGCCGATGTACCTGAGTCAAGACCGTCGTAGGTCGTATAAATACAAATTGTCGTTTTCCTATCCAAAATTCTTGTTGGCTTGCCTTGTTGAATGTTCTGCGTTGATTTGATTCTTTGGCGCATCACGCTGGCTTCCTTCAGAGCGTTTGTAGCTTGGTTAAGTAGTTTTCATGACGGAATTTCTCAACTCATTTCCAACATCATCTTCAGTGGCTCTTCTAGGAGAACCTGAACCACTTTCGCTGCTCTTGCCATCGTCGCACCGTCAACTACTCGATGGTCTGCGCTCCAGCACACTCCCATCATTTCTGCCTTCTCTACGGCCACACCATCTTTCGCGAAGACGGGCACAGCTTTAACTTTACCCATGCCCATGATTGCAAGTTGGCCATCCACGATGATTGGTGACACAACATCCCCGCCAATGCTTCCGATATTGCTGATGGTGATTGTGCCACCACTGAAGTCTGCAGTGCTCAACCTGCCTCTTTGACCAAGTTCTGCGAACCGGGAGATCTCCTCCGCGATGGAGTAAATGGAGCGGGCACCGACGTTCTTGATGACAGGGACGACAAGTCCGCCGGGCGTGTCCATGGCAATGCCTATGTTGTGCATGCTGCGCATAAGCAGTTGAGGCTTCTGCGGATTTGAGGTAATGTCCAGTTTCGCATTGAGGATGGGATATTTGTACAAAGCCAGTGACACGGCCTTGATGGCAAATGGGAGAAAGGACAACTTGGGTGAAGTTCCCGTCTCATTCAGCGATTTGCGTAAGGCAGCGAGCCGTGTGACGTTGACGGTGTCGGAGTACAAGAAATGTGGAATGGAGAGCGAGGCGGTCATAGTTTGGAACATCTTGCTTTGAATGGGTGTGAGACGTTGAGGCGTTTCGGTCTGCTCGACATCCAATGAGGGTTGAGGTCGAGTGGCAGTTTGTGCTTGCCCAACCGGAGGCGCTGCGCGTTCCGCGATAAAGTTCTGAACGTCTTCTTTCAAGACTCTGCCATCTTTGCCAGTCCCGCGGATGTCTTCAATTGCGATCTTGTGCTCTCTCAATAATCCTCTGACTGCCGGGGTAGCCAATGATGTATATTTGCTTTCTGGTTGTAGTAGCTGAGAAGGTGGAGCGGCTTTGTCTTTCTCCAGGAATGACATATCTATTTTGTCCTCTGCGCCTCCATCCAGGCCCATCCACTCTTCGGTAGGCTCATCCTCGTCCTCTACTCTTTCGGATTCCATTAGCGCGGGGCCATCCTTCACCTCCTCCTTCTCCAGGTCAATATCTTGTGCATCTCCTTCCACCTCTATGTCTAACAGGGCTTGCCCGACCTTCACAGTTGCGTCTGCTTCAAAGTGCAGCTTCTTGACGACTCCGGTATGCCGAGAGCTAATGTCCACACTGGCCTTGTCGGTCTGCACCTCGCAAAGATTGCCCCACTCTTCCACACGGGCCCCCTCTTGAACATACCACTGAATAATCTGAGCTTCTGTTGTACCCTCACCAACGTCGGTCAACTTCTGCGAAAGTAATGCGTGATGTCGAGCCGAGCTATGAAAGGAAGTTCTTGTGCTGAGGAAGGGTGAGAATCGTTGAAGAGCAATCGAGCCCGGAGCTGGCCTGACAACACAGCGTAAGAACATCAGGGCGGGAGAGACAGACAGACTGAGTGTCGCCATCTTGAATGCTCCTGTGGAGCAAAGTCAAAAGGAATGTCACATTTCAGACGAGGGTTCGAGTATTGATCCTATTTATCGAGAGGGTCAGCATCTAGATGCCAAGGCCGCGGATAGCCGAACGTTCAAAACATACCCAAAGCTTTTCGCTTGGACCCTGGCGCTTGCCCTTCCAGGCATGGTCAAGCTGCAAGATCCCCAAATCCCCACCCCAGGCTGCGATCTAGGTTCTGACTTTCAGCTGGAAGCGGCTGAAGGGAGCTGAAGGGAGCTGAACCCTTCACTGTGATCCCTATATACTAAGCTCGCCTCGTTTCTCGCCGTCCCTTCTCTCATGTCTAAATATCTCTCATTTCTTTCCCTGTTCAAGACCAAGCGTAAAGAGCCACGATACTTCAAAATGGGCGAATTCCTCACAATCCGCAATATCTCTAACGTCCCGCTCGAGCTTAAGCTCGTGGAGCACTTCGATCCAGCTCCGAGTGATAACTTTTCATTGAAGAACATCGCCATGTCCCTAGCCAGCGTGACCAACAGCCTTGGTATGACCAACAATATCACCCGCGCGCCAGTACCTGAAATCAGTGCCAACGCGACACCATTTGCAAGCCGCGATGTCTCCATCCCCCTCCCGCCGTTCACGATAACCACAACCGACATCCATTCCTTCATAAAGAACCCCTCCGAGCGCCTACGCCTAACCTTCCAAACCGAACTCGGTGGCAAGCACCAAATGTACTGCCCCGTACCAACAGCCGAAACCGCGTCCCTTGTTGCCCTTGCCCCCAACCCGAAGTACCGCTTCACAGGCATCTACCTCTCCCAACACGCTCATGTCACCCTCTATAAATCGTCCAATCTCGATTCCTGGATGCGTGAACTCCCAGACTCCACCCCGCTCGGCGCCCTATCCATCCCTGGCACTCACAACGCGCCCACGCACTACGAAGCCGCGCCCTCCGTTCGCTGCCAGGCGGTCTCCCCGCGTACACAGCTCGAAAACGGCGTCCGCTTCTTCGACCTCCGCGTCCAAGTCCCCACACCCTATGACCCTAAATCCGACAAGCTCATCCTCGTCCACTCCGTCTTTCCCATCGCCCTGTCTGGACCAAAACATTTCCGTGACCTCTACAAAGACATCCGGGCATTCCTCGACGCCAACCCGTCCGAGACGCTCATATGCAGCTTCAAGCGCGAAGGCACGGGCAAGGGGACGGATGAGCAGCTCGGCCACATCCTAAAAGACCACTACACAAACCTGACAGAATGGTTCACGCAGCCGCGTGTCCCCACCCTAGGCGAAGCCCGCGGCAAGATCGTCCTCCTGCGCCGCTTCAACATCGACGACCAGCTCAAATCCCAATGGGATGGCAAGGGCTGGGGTATCGACGCGGCGGTCTGGGCAGACAATACACCCTCCGCCATGTGTCCGAGCGGTGAAGTCTGCGTACAGGACTTTTACCAGATCATGGAACCGGCGAGCATAGATAAGAAGATCGAATATGCGACGGCGCAGATGGAGAGAAGTGGGTGCTGCAGTTATGAGTCAGACGCGATCCAGGCGGCTCAGCAGCAGCAGGGGAAGCAGTTCCCGCTATATGTGAACTTTCTTAGTGGGAGTAATTTTTGGAATGTGCAGACATGGCCGGAGAAGATTGCGGAAAAAGTGAATCCGGCATGTGTGGAATTTCTGTGTCTGCGGCATATGGTTACGGATGATGGGAAGGGGGTGAAGGCTGGGGATTGGAGTACAGGGATTATTGTTTGTGATTGGGTGGGTCTGGATGGGGATTGGGATTTGGTGCGGTGTGTGGTGGGGATGAATTCAAAGTTGGTTCAATAAGGGGGGACTTGGATATCAGCGAATTTGGTTCGGCGGCTTTGGGTTGGATAAAGGTGGTTCAAACTAGGGGGTTAGAACTTTGGTTGGGTGAATGGGGCATTGGGGACGATAATGATTCATATCTCAATCATGATGATTTCACGATAGTTTGGCTCAAATTCCTAGATAGATAGTGGATAGAGATCTAGCGTTCCATGAACACAGAGTTTTTGCCACAGTCTCGAGATAAGCATGCTTTTCAGCGCAAATAACTTCGCTAAGTAGCTCGACACTGTCCCGTAAGGCGATTCTTGGCAGTCTTTCACCCCACGGAGCGGCATCTGGCCTTGAAAAAGTGACGGACAGATACTTTCATGGTATTGAGCTGGAAAACAATCCATGTCTCTCAGCTGAAGCAATCCTACTGTCTCCATCCCCAACGCCACAACTCCTCCAAGTATTCAAAGAAGCGCGTGGAGAACAGCTTTTTAAACCGCGGAAAATCGCTCCATTCGCCACGGCGATACGCTTCTTGGATTAATTGAAAGCCCATATTTGTTCTGTCGTAGCCGATCCACGTCTGAACTGGGTTGCTCACGTTCTGCAGATCCAGCAATTCCAGAACGGGAATCATGGTTGCATTTCCAATTGGTGAGTCTTCCGTTCCAGGGGACGGATTGATGACAGATCTTGCTCCAGTAGTCGTAGTGTTTAGGTGACCAAGGATCCTGATTACTTCTTCCGTCAGCCTTTGGGTTTTGGTTTCCGTATTGGGAAGAAAATGATAACCAAAGTCGAAGTGCCTCGCTGTTCGGGCAGCGTTCTCTCCGAATAGGACTGTTCTCAAAACATTCGAGGTTGGTATACTTGAAGGATTATTCTCGTCAAAGTAGATACTGCGAAGAGTCTCGAAATCTAAATTGCTCATAGCCTTACGGACCTCGTTCGCCTCATCGGAACAGAAGTAGCCATCGTAGAAGGCGTCGAAAGACGGTGATGCTGGAACATTTTTCCAAGCAGGAGCGCTGTCCGTCCAGTCCTGGATGTTTCTATACATCCAGATAGCGTTGAGATAGGTTCCAATCTGTTGGACCCTCGAATATCTGGATTCGTCGACTGGAAAGCTGTTCACAGCCTTGTCCCAACATGAATCTGGGTCCAGCACTTCCGAAGACACGTTGGTGGCTTCTGAATGCTCAAAGTGATTGGACACGTCGTCCCTGAGTTTGCCGGCAATATACGGACGCAGAAGTATAAATTTGGACCAACGGGCGACTGTCCTTCGAGCACGGTCGATGGCAATGGTGAACCATTCTTGATGGTGCCGATGACACCAAGAGCACCACTGAATCTTCCGACAATTTTCTAGCTCGGCATGAACAAGTGCCTCAACCCGCATCGCAAATGGTAGTAACTGGGTGTGCGCAACTACCTCCGGCCCTGACTGCGTACCACGTCGTACCACCCACTTCTGCTACGGAAATGCAGGTCATAACCCCGGATGGGTTAGACATCCTAACCCGCCTGCTTGAAAATTTTGAAATCCGCCCAACGTACCATGAGGAACTCGATTTCTTACTGGAGAGGTGGAGCAAGAAATGCGAAGTGCGACATCGCCATATCGGGGCCAATGGAAATGGTTGGCGCAGCGACTGGGCCCTGGTTTGCCTAGAAAATGAGTGGAAGGGGGTCAATGGATCCTGGATGAATGACGAGATGACGGACTTCTACATCCAAATGAACCGCGGCACTCCGGAGGAGACATTCACAGGTACGAACGGCATCGTCAGCTGCGCCGATCCCATGGCTGACACCATTTGTTACAAGGATGGAGCCGGCACCGGCTGTACCGCTGGAAGGGTTGGACCGACAGAAGCCTTCATGTTCCGGAAAGGGACAGCCGAAGCCATTACTGAGGAGGAAATGCAAGAACAGAAGACCCCGTCAAGCGAGGTCGACTGTACTAGATTGGTCACTGTTCATCCGATTGAAGTAGGAGATGTCGCTCTTCCAGGCGATTCTGGCTGTGGAGTGTTCTTTCCTGTCCTGGAGAAGGATGGCTGGAGCTGGGCTGGACAGTTCGTTTCTCTCTTCCACAGTATGAAGGGACCGTCTCTCAGCCTCATAGTGCCCCAAAGTGAAATCCTTCGCTCGCTGCAGGAAGTTACTGGCAAATCCTGGCTTTTATCTAACTAGGCAAGCGGGGGTGCTTGAGCAATGAAAGAGTATCATCATGAGGAATGATTATCATCAACTTTTGACAGGAACCCTTTTTTGATTCTCATGCCTCTCTCTGTGCCTCTTGATTTCACTGTCCAGCAACGACCTCCATGGACAAGACCTATACTAAGGCCGTAACCCGTCTCCGCGACAAGATGGTCTCTCCCTCATCACCTTTCCCGATTCCCTTCAGAGGAACATTTAACCCGATCTCGAACCCCCCGCTATAGTAATTCTGCGCTCTAGTTATAAGGCGAGTAAGACAAAACCGCAAGCAAAATCTTTCAAGGAATTGATCAGCCGACTCGGCCAACGCTCTTAGTTAGCGGCGCCTGGGTACGCAGACAGTACTAAGCTAAGGGCTGTGTTTATTTGGGGACGTTGGACTAAGTACGTTGACTCTTCCATTGTCGCAGCGCAATACCGCCTATAGTGGAGACCCGGCAAAGGATGAGGTAGTGGTGAGGCAGCCAGTTACCGTGCTGGCGCGGCGTGGTCGACCACGGTGGGGAAGTAAGGAGCTGTGGTTGATTCGTTCAAGAGGCTGGAGGAGGGTAACGGTGGTACGGTATTTCAGGCCGTCGCATGACCACGCCGCCGCTGACCTGGAGATCTAGGTCCTTTCGTCAACGTTATCGTCTAAGCCAGACCTATAGTCGGACGGCCGATAAGAGAGTGCTGTTGGAGTGTCGATCGAATCAAAGCGGGCGGTCGCGCTGAGGCATTTTTCTCACAGGCCACGTCGTATCGTTCAGTGAGGGGAGGAGGCTTACAGGGAAAGGTGGAGTTCGCCGAGGCTTGAGACACGACGGGGGTCGTATGAGGAGAGTGAAGGGGGGGAAGGGAAGGAGAGAGTTGTTGGAAAAGCGGCGAGGGACGAACGCGTCTTTATAGCTGGCTGAGGGTCGGGCTGGCAGATGAAGCCAGCTCGGACGCAATACCGGAGGCAACGGGCGCTGCCAAAGCTCTAGGTCATAATCAGTAACTTACAGTCACCGCTTTTCTCGTATGTCATCCCCGGGATCACCTCCGCGTCACCCGGCTCCGACACTATTCGTGCACTCTCAGGGTGGCATCACTCTTGGCCTGGAGGAGGGTGCGTTTGATGCAGATTTGTGATTCTGGCAGGAGGACTTAAAATCTGCATTGAGCTCACCTTCCCGCTCACCACCACGACGCCCCCTTAACACCCGCAACCTCGCGAGCAGGGTGAGCAGAGGGTGAGTCGCTGGTGAGCGCCACCCGGCTCACCTCCTTCCTCACCCTGCCTGCGGTTTCCCACTTTCTCAAGTTCGGTGCAGGGCCTGATTTCGGGACCCTGCTGCAGCTGCGGCATGTGCTCGCCTAGCCCCTCTGCTCTCTGGTGGAAACCGCCCTTTCGTGAATACAAAAACTTCGACTCGACCCACTGGCCGATGCCCTGCAAAGGCATGCCCTCCTCCTCTCGCATCATACTCTCTCCCTACTACCCATAGGCAATCAGGGCCTCACTAAATTCCATTTCCGTTTTCAGACTTGACTAAAACCTGGCCGTGACATGAGCATCAGTAAGTGCACCTGAGCGACCTTGCTCAATGCCTGATGTATACCTAAGGGCCAGAGTTACTTATAGCCCAGTTCTCCAGGAAGGCCTTCATGCAAGCCGCTGCAGTTGCCGCTGCATAGTTCTGCCACCTCTTACTCTTATGGCTGTCCGCATAGTCGCAGACGCCTTTGATAATCAGGCAAGGAAAGTTGTCCCATACACCCGCTCCCTCCATCTCGAATGCAATAACGTCTTCCCTCGCAGCAATCTGGTCTCGATCTTCACCAGATTTCATCACGATATTTCCCGATGCAACCAATCCAAAATGCACCATTGGCTGATGAACAGTTTGTTCACTTGTAGCGCCTTCCGTTCCTGTTTTGCCTAGCCGGTGCCGAGGTATCAATTTATGATCATCGCATTTAAGCTGTTCACAGGTCAAGCTGAAAGCTGCCTCACAAACTGGGTTACTTCTCTCCCTGCAGACGGCGCATATGGCGCAACTTGATGAAATCTGGTGCTTGTGACGATAACGGGGATCGAATAGCTTGTCTTCGCCTGTCCCAGGATAAGTCGCTGTTTCACCAAGCTCCTTGTGTAAGACAGTAAGGTATTCGGATATCTTGTTTTGAAGGTTCCTGCGATCCCATCGGCCTTTCAACTTTGCTAGAAGCGCCCGGATTTCTGCGTTGGGTCTGCCTAAATTGTCCAGAACCGTGTCTTTCCTTACAAACTGGTCAGGAAACCGCCTCCCGAAGTCGTACGGAATAATTCCTTCGCTAATCACGACGTCCCCGAGTAATATCTCTTCACCCTGTTTATCAAACGGTACGCCACCACAAATACCGACAACAAGAGCAAGCTTGATACCTTCAAAACTGGAGCGGCAGTTAGATGCCACACTTGCCGCGCTCTCCTTTCCCATTCCCGGCATGTGAGCCAAAACAACGTTGTGACGCCCAATTACCCCTGTCGAGTATGCATTTTGGTCTCCCCGAGCCTTACCGTATATATCCCCGTTAGCATCCCAACGCTCATCAAAGAGAGCTTTGACGGCATCAGCTTCAAGAGGTAAGGCGCATATGATAGCGATGACGAAGTCGCGTCGATATCTTGGCCGGAGCGAGTTCCATGTTGGAGTTCTAGTACGGGTGGAGGAACTGATAGTCTCGGCACGGCCTACGGCCTGTGTAGGCTGGATTGGCAGAACCTCAGGTGAGAAAGGTTCCCCAGGGAAATAGGTTGTAGTCGCCTCCTGAGCAAATAGTCTCGATGAAGATTGGCCGTCATACTTGGCAAAAGTCCGAGGAGATTTCACACCAACAGGGTGTTGTGGCACAACTAGTGTGTCTAGTGATACTTCGGAATAAGCCGCTTGAAGACGCTGGATTAGAGGCTGAACAATGTATCTCAAAATGGCAGCTCTGAGTTTGAGATCGTTGTTGAAGGAAGGATGCTTGATCGATTCCACTCTATTGCCAAAGTCGAGACATGAGTTGATGATTTGCAGGAGATAGGCATCGTCTAAATCCTCTTTTCGGAGCAGAAACATCCGGAGCAAGGCCATGTAAATTGGCGGATAGTATTCGTCTGCTGCCTCTTCGTCGTCCATTGTCACCGAAATGCTTTGGTCCAATTCAAGTTCCAGAAGAAGTATGCCAAAGGCAAAAACGAGTGGATAGTAGTGTTCATAGTCCAGAATCTCACTTTCATCCGAGCTTTTTGATGCTAAAGAGCAGGAAATATACGGCATCTGAAGGTCAGCTATCCCGCTGGCGTTCAAATCCGGCAAAAAGAAGATGCTCTCCGCATTCCACACTTTTTGCAGCCATCGACCGCCGAAGAGCTTCAGGAGGGACCTGGCAAGAATGACAGCGACGATCTTCTTTTTCTTCTTTGAGAAAGCGGGTGCAATGTGGGCATTGGCTCCATCTCGAGCGCGCTCTTCGAGCAGTTCCAGAAGAGTTACTCTCGAGTGCTCTTTAAACACTGGCAAGATTTTTTCTGAGTGTTCTGAGGTATGCCATATCTCAGAGGCACTACAGATAATGCGTAGCAGCTTGTGGCGAGGGCCTCGTATAATTGCACAGAAGTCGTCAACTCGATTTGCACCTCGCAAATGTATGTTGGAGGAGACATATCTACAACATAAGCTTTCAAACCGTTTATATCATAGAAGGCCGAGAACACTTACTTTCCATCAATAGTAACGTCACACGCAATCTGACGCCATGTGCGTTTATTCGAGCATGATGATAAGAGCATGTCAACACTCCGAAAGCCGGCTAAGTTGACCATGGCGGTGTGAGATGGCTTGCAATTCTGCAACTTCTCAACGAATCTGTTGAATAGTATGTTCATGTTCTTGCAAACCTCCCCAGCTTCATGCACTAACTGCAGCTCGTCTTCTTTCCATGTGTGATTGATACCTTGGGAAGAGTTGTCCTCGTAGGTACTGGAAGATAGGCGATTCACTGTTCTGTTAAAGCGTTCGAGGCCAATTATCATCTCATGGAATCCTTCAATGGTGATTCCAACCCAAACCAGATATCCAAGGTCGCGCGCATGATCCAAAGGATTGCCGCTCCGATTTCCATGTCTCTGCTTTAGTTCGTATTGCAGTGCTTGTAACTTTGGATAAGCCTGTACGAATTAGTAAAGGTTGAAGTCATCTCAAGTTCGATAGAGGAAAAGCGGTGAGCAAGATTACACACCGGGATACCAAGAAGTTGGGCTCGGGAACGTTGTTCTTGGGTAAAATCGAATACCCTTTCATCAATATAATCCTCGAATAATCTGAGGAGAGAAGCCAAAGCTAAGACACGTTCTTGGGAGGCATTTTCGGACAGGCTGTACGCTTGAGCTTCTTGAAGTGCATCGGGAAGCAGCCACATTTCAAACTCGAATATAGTCTCGAAGTTCTTGAGAATCTCACAGTTAGATTCGCTCTGCCCAAAGGGCTCAACAGAGGGCAATTTGGACGCGAAAATCGGATGGACGGAGGCGAGAAGTTGCCATTCCTCTGATGCATTAGTGGCAAGCCCCATAGGACTCCTTCGTTCATCGAACGCCATGCCCTTGTGGAAACTGTGAAGTTGCGATCGCTAAATGAAATGCAACTATGTAAGAATGTCTAAGGAGCGTGCCGCGTGGGGCACAACAGACCCGTCACGTGCTATCGTGGTGTGCAGAGCAACACGTGATCTGCGGACCCGGGGGTTCCCAATATACTGTAGATTGTAGATATCTCTCCAGGCCAGCCGAATTGCCCCACTACTGGTGTATCTTCTTGCTACGTGGCTGCATAGATGGAGAGAAGATGTCTCGCGAGCTGCGCAAAGAGCTTGGGCCGAAAAAGTACTTTGATTAGAGCACTACAGCTCTGAGCTACTGCTAGATATATATCGCCCCTCGAAGAACGGTGCAAATGAGTCTACAAGCTTACAATTCCGACGCATCCACGCCTTTAAGGCGGAGAACGACTCCTCGGTCTTTTATCCGTTTGCTCGCTACCTATTCGTCCAGAAAACCCAGTTAATTAGCTTTCCACCCGCATAATCATACCCTCCAGTGTGCTCTTTCTTGATCATCTCTCTCCCCGGCTGCGCGCCCAACCCGTTTATGCGCTTCACTAAGCTTCTGCAGTAACTGGCGGATCGTTGCTCGGTGTGTTGCCTGTTGCTATGTGTGTATGCGCAGGGCAATTCTAAGTACAAGGTAGGCTTGGGCACCTTCAACACCCCCCCGAATCGCCCGAAGCCAGACACTCTAGTCATAAAGAGGAAGTCAGTGTCGCTTTCAGCTTATCTTGCTGCAAAATGCGTTTCAGGCTCTGCTAGCCTAAACGCTCTGCTTGTCTGTTTCCCAGACTCCCCCAAATCCATACCTGAGCTCTTGTACAGCTAGTACATGCTTCTCCACAGCGGCGTACCCAGATACAGAATAACAGCTCTTTAGCCGCTTCTATACCTCTGTCGCAACACGGTTCTCACCAATCAGAATCTGTACAGAATGACTGCAACTATCATAGATCTCGCTCAGCGCTATCCCATTTAGCTCTTGCCACTCACGGTACTGGACGGCGAACTGCTTCTTAAACTTCTTTCGATTAGAAATAACCTTCTGTCCGGTTACCTCTTCTTCCTCGAACGTCTCTACAAGCCATTCCTTGCAGGCCTCATCTAGGGCCGCATCATCGTAGAGGTCAGGCTTAACGGGAGCTTCCTCGTTAACGCCTTCAGCTTATTGAAAGCTATTTCCGTAGATATCCTCCATGCACCGTAGTTATCTTTGCCAGTCAGCTTAGACCGCTGTTGTAGTTCGCGAGTAGCCATGTTTGGCTAACTACTGAAGGAAGGTCTCGTAGGAGGGGTTGCCTGGTACACCCAGGGCGAATCGGTGTCAGCTACACTGTAGCTCCGGTGTGTGCAAGCTAAACTATAGCTTCACGGTATCTGCTACACTGTAGCTTCGATGGGGACGCTACACTGTAGGTCAGGGTGTGCAAGCTAAACTATAGCTTCGCGGTGTTAGCTACACTGTAGCTCAAGGTGTGCATCGGCGCAAGCTACACTGTAGCTTCAGAGGTGCGTGTCGGCGCAAGCTGCACTGCAGCTTCAGGGTGCAAATCGATGCAAGCTAAACTATAGCTTCAGGGTGCGCGTCGGCGCAAGCTACACTGTAGCTTCAGAGGTGCTGGTAGCGTAGCAACTAGCAAGCTAAGCACAAGGAGCTCATAACTTGATGCACAGGATGAATAGAATTACTATTCGGTGCGTTGCCTGCTGCTATGTGTGTATGCGCAGAAAAAAGACAAAACGGAGGGGATGCGGGTCTGCAGATCACGTGTTGCTCTCTCTGCACACCACGATATTAACTTAATCCCCGCAATTGCTTCAAAACTATCGCCTACGTTGGAGATTTAGAGATAAATCGCACACAAATGCACAGAATTTATGAAGCGCTGTCAATGAACCCCCGCTGTACAGTGGCAATGCAAGCGTGACGTTGCTATTGAAACCCCGCGTGCTATGGACCAGGAGACCACCGAGCCAAATATTTTTGCCGTTGCCAATCTATGTTCGGATCTTTTTACAGAGTACCTGGCTTGTCCGGCTTCTACTCAAAAGGATGTCACCGAAGAACTGCGAAGCCGGTTCAACCTATGGGCAGCCTACACTGGAGTGTTCGCGTCACCCGGTACCTCACTAGATGACCGATTGATATTTCACGAAGATGTGAAGCGCATGGTGCTTAAGCTTCTACATATGGTACAAAGGAACATCCAGAGTGGTATGTATTGAGTGTTCCGGTGGCACTTCTCTGCAGACTCCTTACAAACGATTTTATAGCGCCCAGGATAGACCGAAACCACGATGGTCACAGGATACCGTCAAATCCTGAGGCACCCGTAAATTCGCCTGAGTTCTTAGAGTTTGGTGGTGCCACTTTTTACGGCTTAGAGGCTGTTTCAGCGGCCCTTGATCGGCTACACAGACTGGCCACCGCGATCCGGCGATCATCTGTTGAAAGCCAAAAGGATAAGCTCCTTACAAAAGTCTGGAAATCAGAAGAAGACTCTTATTTCGAGAACTGCATCTACACTTTTGTCCAGGGTCGGTTCCCGTCTGCTCGAGAAAGCTTGCTGAAACAGTTGACTGCTGCCTTGTGTTTCCATCGAAAACGCTTACTTTACCAGCACAGACACAACAGGAAGTTAGCGAACAGAAGACAAAACGAACGCCAGCGAAAACAAGATCAGCTTAGATTGTTATCACCCATGGTTCAAAGCCGTCGGCCAAAGGAGTCCGATTTATCTCTCTCGGCCGCTGCGCATAAATTTATCCCAACCGTTGCAATGTCCAACACTGATGCCTCAATTCCCAATTCGCAACTACGTCGTGCGCTCATGCAATTCGCCAAGCCGGATCTTTCTGTGGCTAGTACTGGGTCGTCTGTTCTAGGCGAAGTGTTCTACTATCCGGATCCACCACCTTTTGCCAAGGAGGAGAAACTTCACCCATGTCCATACTGCTCGGAACCTCTCCCTACATCTAAATTGGATATGGAAAAGGGGATTAACACTAATTTTTGGAGGTTCGTCTGAGTTCTAATATTTTCAAGAATAGAGCATGCTGACCCTGCTGAAGAGATCATGTCAGCCAGGACCTTGAACCATATTTTTGTATATCAGAGGAGTGCAGAGAACCTCTGAAATTCTTTGTCTACTTCCGAGACTGGCTGGAACATATGAACGCTTCGCATACAGTCGAATGGTACCGGTCGGTACACATGCTGACATGGTATTGCGACATAGGTCATGATCAGCGACGGCTTTTCAGCGACAAAGCAGACTACGAAGCCCATACCAGAGCATCGCATGGCAACCTGACGGCATCACAACTTATCGCACAAGCAAAGCGGAGTAAGAGAATGGCGTCTCGCGAGCCATTTACTTGTCCATTGTGCGAGTGTGTGCCCCAGAAGCTTTGCGCAGTCCACCCACAACAACGGCTTGAAGAAGTTAGTGGTCTGCTCGGAAAGCACGTGGCCTTCCACATCAAAGCTTTATCGCTCCTATCTTTTCGACTCCTGCCATACAACGACGAGGGCGAGGACATCCACGAAAACTCATCAAACCTTTTTGAAGACATGTCAATGGATATCCAGCACGAACTTTCCGGATCAGAGCAACGTATGGAGCTGTCTGGGGATGCCGAGCTGTCCGAATCATTCGAGGATATACCTGTCACTGATCGCCACACTAATGAAGCGATAAGTATTGAGGATATAACAGTTCATACCACTCCTGAGCTGGCGGATTCTGAACTGTGGACTTTTTTGCCCGCTTTTGATTACCTGAACAAGGAGCAAGACCAGCCACGACGGCGGAAGACCATCGCAGACGAGCATGAGGAACGCCAGGCCAAGCGCCTGCAACATATACAAGCAGCGGACAGTGGCAGCGATTCCGAGCACGGCCCCCGGGCCGGGGGGGTTGACACTGTCAAAATCGCTACTAACGCATTTCACAGATCGGGCCAACTCAACGCCAAACAGCGTGACATCGCGGAATTGCTAGCTGATGCACAACGTCGCCTCAAAAGCGCGCGTCTCAATTTTGCAGAAGGAATGAAGGTTGCCAAGGAAACTCGACGAGATTTGGACTATACACAAAAGAAGCTCTCGTAAGTCTCTCACGATTTCCAGTTCCTATCCAAATTTCTCCAACGTCAGCATTTCAACGAAAGCTCGATGAGGTCCATCGCGCGCTAATACGCAATGCTGCAGGTCGTTGAAATCCAAGGCCGAGTCTGGCATCCCTGCTACAGGCTATCCTCGCCAACTTCAATCTGCTTCTGCTACGTCAACACCCGTCAACGATCGTGTTGGGCGACGGGGTCAGCCGAGGATGTCGGGATCTCACACTCCATGGACGCCTAAGGATGGCACAGCAGGCGGCCCACGTCCTGCAAGCCCAATACGCCCAGAGCGTGATGTGAGTCCCCTCAGCGACCCTGGCTCTCCATTGCTGGTTGCCATGGATGAGCATGCAGATAGTGCGTCCTCAAACCGCAAGCCTGGAAAGCAAGGCCGCCGTGGCCCCAAGACAGTCTTGTAACGCATATCGCTCTCCTTCCAACGCAGTATAGACACTGACCGCGTCCTCAATCGCAAGTTTCGCGGCGTCTGAGAGATTCTTGTCCTGGTAGAGACTATACCACCGGTCTTTCAGCAATTTCCAAGAGACCTGCTGTTGTCGGGATAGAGAGGGCCAGAGTCCTTGTGAAGAGACTTGGAGAGTAATCTCGAAGAGTTCGAAAGCCGCCAGAGCGTCCGCCCAGTCCATGCCACTCCTCTCGGCACAATCAAGGCCCAAGGATCGGTCAAGACAGACCCATAATGGGCATTGCGCGAACTCTCGACGAATCGGAGCTTCCGATCGTTGTAGTCGTTAGTCTTCCACTTCACGTCGACTCTGGATAATCTTGGACATTCATGGTTCTTGATCAATCCATTTGGGCGAAAAGAGGAATTGTTTCTGTAAGGTCTCTGAGGTGACATCGTAACGCTGCTTCCAATCTCGGTATCTCCGAGAAAGATCATATTGCAGATGTCCATCGTAGACAATATTGGCCATGCTCTTAGGTTGAGACTGGTCAGTCCATAAAAGCTTGACAACTATGATAAGGGAAGACATCATTCCTGGAGCTACATCAAAGTGAAATCATGAAAGCTATCAAACAGTATCGGCTTTGCTAGTATTGGAGGACAATTAACAATTCCGCATTACGATCTAAAGGCAATGAAGACTCGCCTATTATAACCACCTGGCCAAACCCCACCCTCTTCTCCCATGCTAGGCCATCACCGCAAAGGGTATCTATAGAAGAGAAAGACGTAAGACCATGAACGCAAAATGTCAAGACCCACCAATGAGGCAGAATGCGGGCATACTGTCCACTGCCAAAAACACGCTGACTAAGCACCAACGATGCATAATACACCCAAAAACACCTTGCAAAATGCAATGAAACCCCCAGTTCCAAATGAGATGGCGAGTCTGTCCAGCAAACTCATCTCAGATAAACCCACCCAACTTCCCAAAGAAGCTGTTCCTCTTCGAACTAGATTCTCTGGCTAGTACGGGCCTCCCATCATACGTCCTGACCGGGCCGCCCTCGGCATAAGCATCGTATTCCGCTGCGGCGACGGTATCTCTCTTCTTTGCTCTCCTCCTTTCTCTGTCCCTGTCTTCTGCGCTCCCACCACTCATACTCTTCACATCCTTTTTGCTTTCCCTCTCTGACTTTCTACCGTCCTTCCTCTTCACTTTTCTCCCTCCTTCTGGACTGAGACTTCTCGGCTTCTCTCCGTCTACAATCGTTGCCTCTACCGGTGGCATATCTGGCGGATCTTCGGCCTGTGAATGGACCCAGCTTGAAATCTTATCCGGCGGCGCTGGTTGTCCACCTGAACCATTGCGAGTGTTATAGTACTCCTCCATCACCGCCGTCGACCTGCGCTTGGTACTTGATTTATCCTTGTCATTGATGACCTTTGATGATCGTCTGTCGTCACGTCTCCGTCGTCGATCATCATCGTCATCAAGAGCGCGGCTCTTTCTTCGATCATTCTTCGCAGCCTGCTCGGCTTCCAATTCCGCTCTCAATCTCCTGCGCTCCTCCCTCCTCTTCTCAGCTTCAGAACTTGGTTCTGGCTCTCCAAGATCTTTTATCCTCCTGGCGCGTTTCTCCTCCCTTTTCTGCTCCTCAATCTCCTGCTCTTTCCTCGCAAGGTCTCTCTTCTTAGTTCTCTTGGCCTCTACTTCAGCCCTTTCACGCTCTTGCCTCTTCCTTTCTCTCTCCTTCCGTTGGAGACGGTCAGCCTCTTCGGCTTCCCTCAGTGCAGCTTCTTTCGCGTCGCGCTTTGCCCGTCGCTCTGCACGTCTCGCTTCGGCTTCGGCTTCGGCTTCAGCTTCGGCAGCGGTAATCCCGCCTGCATCGGTCGTGAAGCCCTCGGCGTCGTTGTGCACAGCTGGTCGCATAGAACGGCGTTTCGTTTTCTCTTTCGAGCGAATTGGTAGAGATTCGTCGCCCTCGTCCAGCAATCTTTCCCTTTCATCCCTGTACACAGACTTCATCCGCGGTCGATCTGCTCCATCGGAATTCCTGCGTGATTTTGACCCGCCACCGAAAAAGCTGCCGAATAGTCCACCGGTCTTTCTAGCGGTGGTGTTCGATCGTCGTAACACAGGAGGGGGGTGATCAACAAAAGCCATGTCGTCTGGCCCACTAGTGACAAGTGGCTCACCACCAGATGGCCCAGCTTCCACCATAACGACGTCGTCGTCGTTGGAGGTATCTTTGGATTTGCGGCTCTTTGTCTGCTCAAGCGGCACCATTCCGTCAGCTTGAGTTTCTCCGATGAAGCCCGGTCCCAAAGGAGTTGTTGAGAGGCTTGGACGTTTGGGTCTGTTACAGATTTTGCATACCTCTTGCGTTGGCTTGGCTTTTGCGCTATTCTTCTCTTTCGCGCCTGAAGTTTTGCCGTTAATGATCGGATCTTCAAGGCCGTTCACCATGACCATGTCATCATCATCAATGGGATATGGATCGGGGACGGCTGTGGAAGATACGTCAGCAGGCTTGCGCTCGACAAGGGTGGTACGGAAAGGCGTGGTATTACCTCTGGTCTTGCCTTTCGTGGACAATTTCCGGTCGAGCGTGCTGCTCTTGACGCCCATCACCTTCGCAGCTTTATCGTTCAACTGAGGCTGGTAGTCATCTGGTGGCGGTGATGCTAAGCCTCGATCTACAGATTGACGGCGAGAACTCGCTTTCGACCCCGTGCCTGCAGTGCTAGAGCGTCTCGTCACCTTCGCTGGCATGGAGGATGGAGGCGGTCCCCCTAGCATAAAATTCGAAAAGCTCATTCCCCGGGGAGGCTTTGCCGTTCTAGATTCAGGTCTCTTGGTCTTGATCTCTTTGTCAGAGCCGGAGGATTTTGAAGCCTTCTCAGCTTCCTTCTTCTCCTCCCGCTCCTTATCCTTTGGCGTCTTGGTTGATTTTGATCGGCTTAGAACAGGCTGCGGCTTCTCCTTTTTGGTTGAAGGCGGCGGTGAGACATCACTGTCATCTTTTGACTTGGACGTCTCCTTCGTCGACTTCTTTGGAGGGGCAGCACCCCAGAAACCCCATGCGGAAGCAGTGCCAGTACGTTCAACGCGCGCGCGTTCCTTCTTGACCGGCTTCTTCTCCTTCTCCTTCTCCTCGGGCGGAGGAGTCGGCAGTTTGGGGGGTTCAGGCGCGTCTATCAGCAGATCATCCATCTTCGCAGGTTTGGACTTTAACGAAGACTTCTTGTCATCTTTAGGCTTTTTGGGTGGAGCCTTCTTCTCTGGCGACGTGGGAAAGTCGTCGAAGTTCATCAGTTCGTCGTCGTCATCACCAAAACCACCAGGGAAACTGCCCGGCACAGAATCTCTCGATTTCTTCTCTTCCACAACAGGCTCTGGGATTTCTTTCTTTTTAGCAGTCTTTGATGAGCTGGCAGTGGCAGACTTTGATTTAGAGAGTGGGTTGGCTTTCTTCTCCTCCTTTGGTGATGGTTCGGGAGCGGGAGCGGGCAGATCCTTCTCCTTAGTCAGCCACGGGTCGACTTTCGATTTCTTTCTCTCGTCTTCTTTGCCCGCCTCCAATGCTTTGATGCGAGCTGCGATGCCTGATGTGACTTTGCCTTTGGTAGCTGTCGTCAACATTGTCTTTGATGATTTGGTGTTGGAAGGTGGTTCGTCAGCCACCGGTTCTTCTGGGTCTTTCGAGAAATCCACTAGCGCGGCCTTCTGATTGGCTGTCGTCTGTTTGGTAATTTCCTTTTTCGCTCCTTCTTTCTTGCCAGCTGTCTTTTTGGAGGACGAGCCACCACCCCAGCTGAATCCAAAGTAGTCGTCAGCATTTGCCTCGTCGGCAGGTTCTTCTGCTTCCAGCTCTGCTACTTTGGTTCCGGCCTTTTTGAGCCTGGATGTGGTCTTTTCCTCCTTTGGAGCGGGTTCCTCAAGGATGTCATGCATCGGATCGTCTGTGACTTTCTTCTTTTTATCGTCGCTTTTATCGCTGCTCTTGCTTGTCGTCCTACTGAGCTTGCTAGTACCAACCTTGCTTTTGGAGCTTTTCTTGGATTCCTCCAGCGCCCTTGCAGCTTCCGCCGCCTCTGCCTCCGCCGCTGCGGCTTCAGCAGCAGCGGCTTCTTCAGCTTCCTTCCTTGCTTGCTCCTCCTCCGCCTCTCTCTTCGCTTTCTCTTCCTTCTCCCTGGCAGCTTTGGTCTTCGCTGTGGTGGGGTTCTTTGTGCCAAAGCTGGCCCACATGCTCCTCACAGCTTTTGCGGCCGACTCTTCTTCAACATCATCCTTTTTGGTGCTTGCTTTGTCACCCTTGGGACTGGCACTATCAACGTTTTCTTCTTTGAGGTCCTTGGATTTCCCTTTGGTGTCACCTAATTTGCTGGCCTTGCTCGTGCTGGTTGTGGTTCGCGAAAGTGTGCCTTTCTTGGTGCCGGTCTTCGTTTTGGCGGAAGTAAGGCCACCCCATCCGTCATCTCCAAGATCGTCCAGGTCAGGTATCTCAGTAGGGCCCGGTTCTGGTGTCAAGCCTTGCGCTGGTGGTGTAGGCGCCGGTGGTGGTGGCTCATTGCTTGCCTTGCTTTTCTTGCCTCTTTTCTTGTCTGCAGAACCCCAGATGCCCCAAGTGTCGTCTTGTCCTGCATCGTCCGTCTTGAAATCATCCGCCTTAAAGTTTTCCTGAAGTTCGTCCTTGAAGGCCGTCTCTTCGACCGGCTTAGCGACTGACTTCCTCCTGATGCCTGTATCTTTCTTCTTTTCTTTCGTGGACGACCCCCACACTCCCCAACTGTTCTCTTTTAACTCTGGCTCCGGCTCTGCCTCGGGTTCTGCTACCACGGGCTCGGGACTTGCGACCTTCCCCTTTTTGCCGGCTTTCTTCTCTACTTTGGTGTCTTTCTTGCTGAAAGAACCCCAAATGCTATCTTCTTGAACCTCTACTTCAGGTTCCGACGGAAGATCTGGAACCATAGGTTCAGGACTTGTGACCTTTCCCTTTTTACCAGCTTTCTTCTCTACTTTGGTGTCTTTCTTGCTGAAAGGGCCCCAATTGCTGTCTTCCTGGACCTCAACTTCAGGTTCCTGCGGAGGATCTGGAACCATAGGTTCAGGGCTTGCGACCTTTCCCTTTTTGCCGGCTTTCTTCTCTACTTTGGTGTCTTTCTTGCTGAAAGAGCCCCAAATGCTGTCTTCTTGAATCTCTGCTTCAGGTTCCTGCGGAGGATCTAGAACCATAGGTTCAGGACTGGCGATCTTTCCCTTCTTGCTGGCTTTCTTGTCCGCCTTGGTGTCCTTCTTCGTAAATGAACCCCATGTGCTCTCTTCTTTGGCCTCTGCTTCTAGCTCGGGCTCGGGCTCCGGTACAATCACTGGCTCAGGGCTTATTGTCTTCCCCTTTTTGCCCACTTTCTTCTCCGATTTTCCGTCTTTCTTGCTAAAAGAGCCCCAGACGTCGGTATCCTCGATCTTGTCAGGTTCTGGCGCAGATGGCAGTGGCGGTGGCGGTGGCGGTGGCGAGTCATCCAGTTTGGTCTCACTTTTCTTGCCCTTTTTGTCCTTCTTGGACTTTACAGGAGCAAATGCTGACAAAGCATCATCGCCTGCTGTAGTTGTGATCGCGGTGTCTGTTAGTGTTGTGGATTCAAAAGCAGGAAAGGCGTCCTCGACTGGATCCTTCTTGCCCTTCTTGTCTTTCTTCTTTGTTGTGGCTCCCCACGCAGAACCCATCCAATCATCACCACCAGCCGCAGTTGTGGTCGCGGTGTCTGTTAGCGTTGTGGATTCAAAAGCAGGAAAGGTGTCCTCGACCTGATCCTTCTTGGCCTTCTTGTCTTTCTTCTTTGTTGTGGTTCCCCATGCAGAGCTCATCCAATCATCACCACCAGCCGCAGTTGTGGTCGTGGTGTCTGCTAATGTTGTGGATTCAAATGTAGGAGAGGTGTCCTCGGCTGGATCCTTCTTGGCCTTCTTGTCTTTCTTCTTTGTTGTGGTTCCCCATGCAGAATTCATCCAATCATCACCGCCAGCCGCAGTTGTGGTCGTGGTGTTTGCCAGTGTTGTGGATTCAAATATAGGAGAAGCGTCCTCGACCTGATCCTTCTTGGCCTTCTTGTCTTTCTTCTTTGTTGTGGTTCCCCACGCAGAATTCATCCAATCATCACCGCCAGCCGCAGTTGTGGTCGCGGTGTCTGCTAGCGTTGTGGATTCAAATTTAGGAAAGGCGTCCTCGACCTGATCCTTCTTGGCCTTCTTGTCTTTCTTCTTTGTTGTGGTTCCCCATGCAGAGCTCATCCAATCATCACCGCCGCCGTCGCCAATGTCGCCGTCACCTGGATCCTCTATGGAGACAATTGGGTCATCGTAGACCTCACTTATCAGTCCTTTCTTGGCGCTCTTCTTATTCTTCTTTGAAGTGCCCATGGACCAGTCAAAAGTGGATGTAGGCTGTTCCTCAACATCCACGTCTTCTTTCTCGGGGATGACTTCATCTACTGGAGCCTTCTTGCCCTTCTTCTTGTCCTTCTTGCCAAAATTGAAAGACCATTCGTCAGCTGCTGGAGGTTCAGGAGCAACCGGCGGTGGCGACGGTGGTGGTGGTGGCGGAACCATGGGAGCACTTTCTTCTTCAGTGCCTTTTTTGCCTTTCTTTTTGTCTTTCTTGTTTCGCCCGGCGCTCCAGTTATCGTCTTCAACCTTTTCGGGCTCGGGCGGTGGAGGAGGCGGGAGAGGAGTGATGTCCTCTTCAACGGCCTTCTTGCCTTTCTTTTTGTCCTTTTTGGGTTCCCAAGCACTCCAAATGTCGTCTTCAACCTTTTCGGGTTCCGGTGAGGGCACTTTGATCTCCTCTACAGCTTTCTCATCTGCGGTGTCCTTGCCCTTCCTCTTTTTGTCTTTCTTGTTGACAGATTTGAAGCCCCAACTACTGGTATCGGCAGCGTTTATGTCCGTTATGCCTATATCTCCATCAAATGTCAGGTTGTTTGTTTCGTCAATGGCTCCAAAATCACCAAAGTCAAAGCCGCTGGACATTGTCTTCTTGTTATTTTTTGACTTTTTCCCAAAGGACCAAGGGTTGTTTTCTCCGAACTCGCTTGTTCCCTCCTTCGCGTCCTTGTCTTTGCCGGCCTTTGCGGTCCTATCGTCCTTTTTGTCTGTGGTTGTAGCGGTGCCAATGTTGCCGAAGTCCCAAGTGTTACCCCAAGTCCCAAAGCTACTGCCATCAGTAGTTTTGGTTTTTGAGTCGTTTCCATCAAAATTGAAATCCAGCCTGGGCACGCCATCATCAAGACTTATGTCGTGAAATGTTGAAGTTGCGTTTGCATCTGTAGTCGTAGGAGCTGCTGCTTCCGTATCCTATACTCAAAATCAGAAATGAAGCGTGCGATGTAAAGTATGAAATTGACCTTCTTGCCCTTCTTTTTCTTTTCCTTGGTCTTCGTAGTGGTGAACCCGGCCCAATCATCGTCCGCGTTTGCCTCGTTTGCATCGTCAGCCCAATTCAGGAAGTTGCCTCCATTGCCTCCTGCTGCTGCTGCTGCTGCTGCCTCCTCTTCTTCTTTCTTTTTCTGCTCCTCCTCTTCCTGCTTCTTCTTCTCTTCCTCCTCTTGCTGCTTCTTCTTCTTGTTCTTCTTGCTCTTCTTCCCGCTAAAACCCCAATCATCATCATTATTATCATCGCCACCACCTCCATCATCATTTCCTCCAGCACCACTTCCACCGTCCCCTCCTCCAGCATTGCCACCATCACCAGCTCCATCGTCACCATTCTGGGCGCCACCGCCTTCGTCGCCATCGTCGAGCCATCTTGATTGCTGCGCTTTCTTCGCCGCCTTTTTGGCAGCCTTGCCACGAGTCTGTACTCCGGAGGTATCTCCAAAATCAATTGTGTCTACCATAGCAGCATTGTGTGGAGTGTGTGCGCTTTGTTGCGAACTTTTTTCAAGTGGCACAAGAAATGCAGCTTCGGCAATGTGCCCGTGGGGGTAGGCTAGGCTTTCCGAAGTTAAGTACGGTGGCGGCTCTTCGTCAGGGTTCTGGGTGTAGGGCGGCGGTGGAGAGGATCCGTAGGGTCGGGGCGTGCTCTCGATGAGCTGCAGAAGCTCTGCGACCAGCGCAGATGCTTTTAGATACGCGGCATCGGGATGACTGGCGTACTGCGGCAGGTTAGACTTTCAAGTGGTTTCGGGCTACTAGCGCAGAGCATTTGGGAAGCTCCGACGAGCACAATTGTTGCTCGAAAATAACGGGCGGGGGGAGGGTCGCCTAAGCAAGAAAGCTGGAATCAAGGAATCGATTGCATACCCGTGGTGTTGGCGTCGAAGGCCCGTACTTGCTGGTGGCGCTATCACACCGCCTATTGTACTTAGTACATATACCCGCATTGTTTTCCTCCCTTTGATCGCAATATGTAAAATCATCCGAAGGAATCTTCAAATTCTCCGGGATCTTTTGTGGACAGAGCGCGACATTTTGAAAGTCCTCGGCGAATGACGCGACACAGGCGGTCGCCATGTTGAGACTGGGCGCGGTCGAGCTTGTTGGCGGAATATGCGTTCATTGGACAGGGCGCAGTCGTGCAAATGAGTCGATTTGAGGCAAGCAAAAAGACTAGAACAAAGATAAAGAGTCCCTCGCGTATTTGAGGAGCAGTCAAGAGCAGTTGTCGAGTGTGTGATGGTGTTGAGGGCCAGGTTAAGGAGGTCACAAGATGGGTGAGGCTGTGATTCGCGAGGAATTCCCTGCCTACCCCTGCATTCAACTGCCAATTGCAGTGTGTATCTAATCGCTCCTCCCGATATCGTCCCTGCCCTATCGTCACACGGAGAGAGAGTTAATTGATTGCATCTTTGTGTGCGCGATTGATTCTCTTATTTCTCAAGCTCACCGTCAAAAGCCTTCGGACTAGATGAAAAATTCAGCATTCCCACACAACCCTTGACTGGACCTGCTGGGGCTGCAAAGCATAGTAGCGGTGAACAAGACGCTATCGAAGTTGTGCGGTTCGCAGGCAAGCACCCGCAAAGGTGGGTGATTCGGGCGAATGGCGCGAGCATGGCGCCCGTCGATCCGTTGTGGCTGCTCCCGGAAGTCACCAATAAAAATGGTTGACAGCGTAAGTGGGGAACCACTGTCCTAGCAATTGAGATCCGTTGGTCGTGCGGAGCGTGTCATCCACCTGTTGAGATTCCGTCATTTCAGTGATGCCAACTTTCGATTATCATAGAATTGAGGAAAGATGCTTTTGCGTGGAAGAGAATTTAGAGGGGTGTTATCGTTGGGCAATTTGGGATTCAAATAACTAATTTTCGGCAGCGAAGCGAACTGGTGGAGGTTCAACTTTTTACCAGTCTTGGCCACAGCCGCGTGGGCAAGCACGATTGGCCCCTCTTGCAGGGACCAACAAATCGTACATCACATCTTGATTGGGATGTTAGATGCAATCTTTATTGGTCTCGGAGACAACTGGTTAAAAGGCTTGGGTTGTGGCAAATTAATGGGCTACTTCTTCGCAAAAACGTACTCCTTCCAGGAGGGTTTCGCCATGATATAGTCGCCCCAAAACATGAGATACATCCCCATGAACGCCCTCAAACCACCATAAATCCCTGCAGTGGGCCATATCTCCCAGAAACTTGGAAGCTGCTTCAAGGGCCAGGTCGACCATATTCCACTCGCCTTGCGGGTACCAGCTAGATCGGTGTGGACTTTTTCGTACAGCGAGGGAAGTGTGTCCGCGTGGTATTTCGCTCGAAGAGCGTCGTATTGCTGGCGATCGTAGACTTCCCAGAATTCGTCTTCAGTGTAATATGCCCGTGTATATAGACTTTTGAGGCCGGAAAGCTCCTGGACCTTCCTCTCTAGCTTACGATTTGCGATAACAGCATCAATGGCGTTGGTCGGTCCAGGACCCCAGACCCCGATATTCAGCAGCATCTCCTTGCTTAGCCTGTCCTTTTCATCTATGAGCTCTTTTCGGGCATGCAGCGGGTGTGTATCGTCAGTGCGCAGTGGGCACAGCCGCAGTGGATAGAACCCGAATGTGTCGTGCAGGTAGTCGATGAAATGTTGGGCCGCAGAGCTGCGCAATGCGATGTCCTGCACGATGAAGCTATTTGCAAGCCCGCTCTCATGTAAAGCGTGAAATAATGGCCGGGCACGTAGAAAAGAGTCCAGAAAATATCGTGTGATGCGGTTGACTGGCGCCAGGACATAGTTCAGTGCATATCTTCCCGCCCAGAACACGCCCCGATCGTATCGGAAGAGGTAGTCAATCAATGGGATAGTGATGGTGACTGGTTGGTCGGAATCCAGTGTGACCCTTTCAGCATATTCGTAGAACCACTGATCAATAGGTCGACTGAATCGGACAGTCTCGGTTCCTTCCTCAATCACATCGGTCAACTGCCCTGTCATGATAACGCCATTATCAGGAGAGAAGAGAATGCCATCTACATAGTCAATTGTGGTCACTTTGTTCGCTCGTTCCAGCTCTTTCACCGCTTCACCGACACTTTTGACTGGGAGGTATCTCAGCTGCACAAACTTCTTGGCTTTGACAAGTTGCACCTCCAACAGGGTGATCAGGCCGAGTGTGCCCAATGTGCCTGCCGCGCCCTCGAAAATGTCAGGGTTTTCTGTTGGAGACGCCATTATTTTTTTCCCGTCCCCAAGGATAACCTCAATGGAAGTCACCGTCTTCTCGAAGTTCCCATATTTGAAGGAGCTGCTGGCTCGGCCATTCCCAGCAAACCCGCCGCCACAAGTCAACCCGGGGAAGTCCATCGTGACTTTCGGAATAAAACCGGACTGAAGGGTCAGGTCCACAAATTGCTCCATAGACACATTGGGCTCGACTAAGGCCTTCTTTTGGAACCTGTCCACTCTGACAACGTGATTGAGGTGGGACGTGTCAATAATGCTATCTCGGTGGAATGCCATGCGGTGCGTGCTGTGAGTGGTGCCATGATAGATTCTCCATGGCTCTTTGCGATCGTAGAAATACTGTACTTCAGCCGAGATAATGTCGACTCTTTCGCGGTGTTCATCCATAGCGGGGTAGGCTTGCACCTGAATAGAAAGACTACTGAATGGAAAAAGTCCCAGGTCTCTTAGTCGCTGCTCATGTGAACCAGCTGACGGTGGGGTCACATATGGAACCTTTGGGGAACAAAACGTGGCGATAGCAAGAAAGAGAGAGACAAATGGTTAGTACAAATACTCGTTTCTCTCATCCGGGTGAGATGGAATCGATTTCGTCAAATTACCAAAGCGGACAGAAACGGTCGCTACGAACTTGACGTATCAAATTCATCTCTGGGCTTATGTACAGGCAACACCTGGCCACTTGAAGCACCATCTCGGCTAAGGTACGAGATTGTGGCTTACGAATGGACTTAGAAGGTGTGTGAGAAAATGCTGTTCATCTCAGTAAGCAATAATGAGGAGGTGCAGCCGATGTAATGCCGGTTGAGCGCTGAGTTGAATGGGCAAAGCAGAAGAAGAAAGCGATGGGCTAGCCTAGAGAGACGACGAACCTAACAATAGATGGTAAGCAGAGCTTGCAGGGCTCTCACTTGGAAGGCTAGAGATGAAGAAGGCGGGAGGACGGCGAAGGAGGGGGACACAGGATAAGAGGAGCCAATTCGGAGCCTTGGCCCCTAAAAAATGCCCCGGGTTCCTAGGCACCCCTAACTTTAGGCGTATTAACTTGGCTAAGTTAGTTACGCCAAAATGGGTGCACGTTTCAAACTCACGCCCATTCTGCACCCACCTAATAACAACGTGGTGGGGATCCTCTTTCGGACCTCGCATCCACTAGGCCAAAGCGAAGAGCCAGAGTAGTGTCACAGAGAGCTTTGGTGGGAGTGTGATAACAACCCCCCAGGTGTTGGTATTCCCACAGCAGCCGCATGATCCATAGGGTCCCTCGTTCAACACCTGGGCTGTGTCACAGATCGCAAAGAAGCTCGCCCATACCTAAGCCAAGCCGACCGTCAACTCTATCCATTGTTGGCCAGTGATCATGGGCAGCTGACTCCTGCTCCTACCGCTCGTGTCGAAGTCCACCCTCGGGCAGGGCCCGACCTCTCGATTGGGTTCATAGAAACTTCCTCCTTCATCGGCTATCATTACCCTCCAATAACGCAAATAAGTCTATTATCGCCACCGTATTTACCATCGACGGTGAGGTCTTCACGCTCAATCAACGCCTCCACACCTTACAGGCGGGGGATCTCCGAGGTTACACCACGACCCGAGCGCGAGGAAGAAGATAGGCAGACACAGTCCACACAAAAGCCCAATTTGGCAGGAGGAAAAGAAACCCAAGGCGCGGATGCGCAGGCAGAGGCAGAGGCACGCCCAACCCGGCGTAGCCAGCGCTAGCGGAAAGCACCCATACGACAGTAGGGGTGGATTGAGACGGTTAACGACAGCTACGACATCTCATATACAGTTTTTTTGCTATAATCAAATATACCCTGTCGCCCATCTGCTGTGCGCTCATGACGCCGAATTGGGTAATCATTAAGCCTCATCTCCATCGTCTTTGTGACGGGATTTGTGTGGTGTACGGAGGGCCCGAGGGACAGAGTGCCAAATTGCCACTTTAGCGCCAAAAGCCGCAAATACATACGTGCGATTGAGTAAAATGGCTGCATTCTGTCCACGGTGAGGTTGGGGGTGCTCATTGTCTTTGAAGCGAGTCGACGTCATCGTCGCTGGCGAGCGTAAACACATTAGTTCCGCAGCGCCATACCCCCAAAAAGCCATACTACGGTAGGCGTATATCTCACGAGTGTGTATCTCATAAGGATATACTTCATAGGCGTGTATCTCATGGGTGTGTATCGTACAGGCTTGCCTTTCATAGGCGTGCATCTCACGGTCGTGCATCTCATGGGTGTACATCTCATGAGCATACACTTCATAGACGTGTGTCCCATGGGCCAGTACCTTATGGGCGTGCGTCTCACGGGCATGCACCTCACGGGTATGCATCTCATGGACGGGTACCTCATGAGCGTGGATCTCACGCGTGTGTCTCATAGGCGTGTACCTCATGGTATGTACCTCATGGTGTGTACCTCATGGTATGTACCTCATGGCGTGTACCTCATGGGCGTGTACCTCATGGTGTGTACCTTATGGCGTGTACCTCATGGGCATGTACCTCATGGTGTGTACCTTATGGCGTGTACCTCATGGGCGTGTACCTTATGGCGTGCACCTCATGAGTGTGTACCTCATAAACGTGCATCTCACAGACGTGTACCTCATGAGCGTGCATCTCATTGGCATGCACCTCATAAGCGGGTACTTTATGGGCGTGCACCTCACAGGCGTGCATCTCATGGGCGTGCATCTCGTGGCCTGAATCTCACGGGTGTGCATCTCATAGGCGTGCACCTCATCGGCATGCATCTTATGGGCGTGCACCTCACGGGCGTGTATCTCATGAGCGTGCACCTCATGGGTGTGCCTCATAGGCGTGACGCCACGAGCGTGCATCTCATAGGCGTGCACCTCACGGGGCATACATCTCATAGGCGTATAACCCCATAGGCGTGTACCTCGCGGGCGTGTACGTTATAGGCATGCACCTCATTGGCATGCATCTCATAGGTGTGTACATCATGGGTGTGCATCTTATGGCGCGTATCTCATAGGCGTGCATCTCAAGGCGTGTAGCTCAATGCGGCTTTCGGTAGTCGGGGGTGTTGCATTTCTCATTTTGGAGTTTTGAAAACGACGATACTTACTTGAATTCCCGGGGCAAATGCCCACCCTTGGCAACCGCCCAACCATAAATGCCACCTACATCAAAAACATCAATAACTCCACCAAAAATTAACCAATTCCTATAAAATCGACATGGGCAGATTGTATTGCTTCATCGCTTCTTCTAGCGATTGATTCTGACGATATTCTAGAGCTTTTCGTGTGGGCGGCATTTTTGGTTGGGCGTTTGCCAAGGGTATTTGCCCCGGGAATTCAAGTAGTCTGTTCAATAAAATCCCCCAAAAATTCACTCTGCTCCCCGAGACTGCGCATGTTAGTTCAGTCAGTCAAAGTACAGCGAAATACATACGGATCGAACTCTCGACCTTGAGATATCTAGAGAAGTTTGAACTTCTCTTCCCTATGAGACTCACGTATCACCAACTACACCCTTGAAAGGATCAGTGAAAAGAAGTATATATCGAAGATGGGTGGGCCAACAGGGAAGCAAGTGTGGTGTGAGCTAAAAGCTCCAATTTGAGCAATTTTCGGCAATGATTTTCTTATAAACCCTAAGCAAGGCAAGCAGCGAGTTTTAGCCTACTTGCCCGTAAAGGGTGCGGCTATACATCAAAACTCCCCCTTCGCTTGTGGAATCCTTCACCTTCTACGTAGCTTGGCGAGTTTCCTACAGGGTTTCAGCCAGGGCTCTGGTAGAGATCCAGGTCAACTTGCTTCCTCAGACTCATTTTCAATTTCTCGCATCTTGGAAAGGCATAGTCCTCTTTGTATGCCCTGAAGTTGCGTTGACCAATTTCGAGATGACCACAAGCATTATTGTGGCCGTTAGGGAGTCCGAGTATCAGAGTGCTGAATGTGTGCCAAGGCATGTCTTTTGGGAGTGGCATTCCTTCATCTACGTGCCAAAGCTTTGCTGCCAGAGGCAGAATTTCTGTCCATGCACAATCACTGAGAAGAGAATGGAGGCAAGCTCGTCAATGATATGGTTTTCATATGGCTGGCTAAAAATCTATTCAAAAGGCTAATATTCATCTTCGCCTAGTGGACCTGCGACCCCCGTCGGGTGGCATATGGGTAGTCGGGAAGATTTTGAATTCCCAGTATTGGTACGAAGATCTTGCGTAGGATATCTTCGAGATTGCCCGAGGATAGATGCAGGGTATAGTGCGAAAAGTGTGATGATTTCGGGAATGACCGGCTCCAGCGGGCCTCACGGCGTGGTGGGCCCAGTGAGCGCAGGATTTTTCTAGGGTATGCCGAAGATGCCGCTAAGTGTGCGGTTACTCTAGGAAGACACCTGTCATGCCAAGCCTGCCAAGGAAGCCACCGAGAAGACCTCGCTGGACGAGAGATAGCATCTCTCTTTCCAGCGTTCAGTCTCTGTACGTAGTAGAGCTGGAGTTATCATTACGCACGCGCCTAGCACGTCAGATGCATGCGATATGCATACCCAATCCCGTAGAGAAGTCTATTGCCAGTCCAGCCCTTCGGTTCTGCTGAGCAGGGTTTCTGTGCTGGTCTTAGGCTGGCTAGAAATTGCCCCTGTCTTATGAGGTGTGATAGCTCAGAGAGCAATCGCATTATGATGTGTGGACCGGAGTTTGAATGGGCCAAAGTCTGCGATAGCGGTGACTGCCCATTGCATAAACGAAGCTCGGCAAGGGGACCCAGCCGGGGGTAGTGACTTTACCGAGCGTTGTGCTGGAGGAGGGTCCAAAGCTCTGTCAAGAACTAGCTGGCCAACTACGCGAGCCTGTGGGCTTCTCTATGCGCATTGAGCGATATGCTATCCAGGTAAATGATCCGCTGTCGCAATTCATCTTCTTCTGGACTAGTTCAACAGTCTTCCACATCGACCGAGACGAGTCGTGTTATGACCAGAACCAGAAGTACTCGCCCGTGATGGCTTTAGGTTGTGATGAACAAATTCTGGTCAAGATCTCTGCAAAGTCAGTTCCGGGATTCGTTCCGTATCGCCATCTGTCAGACTTTTCTGGTGGTGAAGAAGACGCTGTATTGCCTGTCCTATCTACCTGGGTAGCGAGCTGATGCTTGTAGACGCACGCATACCTATTCAAAGCAGGAAGAAGGACCCTAGACAGACTTTGCCGTACACTCTAAGGTGTACAGCAATCTCCGAAAGGGTGAAGGGCTGTACTACCTATTCTGGCTTATACCTATTCTGGCTGACACCATCTTTGTACCTTGCATCGACACCCCCAGCAATGCCGCTAACGACCACACAAGCCCGGTTATCCCCACCATCTGCACACTCTGGTTGGGTAGAGATGAAATTACGGACTCGTAGGCAGGGTGCTGGAAGGTAACTCGGTGGATGGATGATGATCAGATCGAACTCAATGCGAGATTGAGAAGCACGACTCCGGATCTCAACAAGGATGGAAAGAGTTAATTCTTCAGGATGTGGAATGTGCCGGCGTATCAGCGATCCAGCCTCGCTGGGAACCGGAGTCAGAGAAGGCTCCAGGTCAACAGACGCATCAGCGGAGGGTTGCAAGGGTGTGTTTATCTGGAATCTCCCAACCATTCCGGCCAATCAGTCGACGAACCCTACTCAACTGTGATGTTTCAGTCCATGGACAAAATGATCTGGAGCACCGACGTGCCCTACTGGATCTCTCATTCCTACCCGGTCGTCTATGGCAATCTATCGACTGCGTGGTTTATTGGCGTGACGAATGTGACATTCCGAAGCTATAGATAGGGACGACTTAATGGCCAAGGTATATTGTTGTGAGCCCAACTAGGTATTAGTCCCTTACAAGCAGAAGGACTGTCTTTTGGCATCTACTAGACATAGCTCACCACACACAGATAGACAACAAGCAAGCTTTCTACCCAACGTGTCTCTGAGCTCTGCCTCCCCACCTTGCAACGTTTCTCCCAGTTGACCGACCAGCCTTTTGGCATATCCTTAGTCCTTCCACAATATCTTTCCATATACATTTCTGAGGCATCTCCTACGCCGCGAAAGGAAAAGGGAGCCATGAAGAGCGAGTAGATACAGTCTCGGCTCGAAGTACTTTTCCCCGGAGGTCCTAACCGTACCTGCTGTCAAACAAGCCAGACGTAGAAGATTTTGCATAATCTATTACGACTTTACCGAAAGTCAACTCTTTCTGCAAGACCCGTTCGAACACATCTTGAACACCAGGTGCTGGAATACCGGTAACATTGATTCAGCATCAAGGATCCGTCTTCCTTACCGTCCCTAAAAACATTTCAAATACCGAACACCTCCTTCTGAGACTGAAAAAAGCCGGAGACAACGATCCTCCAGTCAAGATGGCCTCCATAATTGACAGCAACAGTACGCCATGGGTCGACTATGGGAGCTATACCACTTACCATCCGCTCTCCAGTCTATGCATTCACGACCCAGAGCTGTGGATGGATATCGTCGATTTTGCCTTGGATGACCTGCATACCAACTATGTGTTTTCTGGGGATGAATATCCGCTGCAGCTCGACTTCGAGACATCCCGCCAGGAAAAAGAGCGAAAAATAATTGTAAAAGAATGGGAAAGACCGCTGAAAGGCTGGCAGGTCACAGCAGAGCAGAAAGCCAACATTCTTGCAATGCTGTTTTACGCCATCTGGTCCAAGGACTTTGCAGCCAGCAGAACAAGTTCGGTGGAACCTAGTGACACGTCTTGGTATGCTGCATCGCTAGACGCTTGTGAAGCAGAAAGCTCGACTGTTAGCACGAAAAGCGGTCGCACGTATCCAAATCGCGGTATCTCGTTTCAACAAGAGACAGGGAATGAGCGGATAAGGCCTGATGTCCAGCCAAGGAAAATCTTACAATATCTACTGCAAAAGGCGGTTGAGAAACATGGAAAGAGATACTCTGGTTGGTTTGAGGAACACCCGGATGCAGAGGAAGCGTTATCCTCAGTTCTGAGAGACAAGGTCTGGGAAATCTGCGAGGACGTCGGAGAAGATGGATTTACCCTGGACCAGTCAGTGAAATCCTCACTGTGTTGACTATCCTAACTCCATTTCTTCTAGGCTTTTTTCGATTCGCGGAGATCTTGGTCATCATGGCCCAGCGATATATCTCCACATTTTGTGGGACCCAGAAACAGAGATCTACTCCCTGTACGTCGGCCAAAGTGAGGGCCTTACAGAGAGGCTGAGATGTCATGAGAGCCCTTCTTATCACGACAAATACCCATCTCTTCATTATCACGTCTGGGACGCCCGACCGGCTGACGGTTCAGCCTGGGTCGTGCTTGCTCAAGCTGAACAGATGGACGCAGTCACGCGGAACCTCCTGGAAGCTTGGTGCTCGTTAATTTTCCAGACACTGCAGATAAAGGAGCTGTTGGAATACCTTCCGCCAGGCACAATCCTGTTTCCTCATGCGGGCACACACCTGAATGTCGCGCATCCTCTATGGCAAGGCTTCGCTAAGAGCAAAGGCGATATCTATGCTTCAGCCGAGTCAGGTGAACGGAGGAGGATATTCTCGGACCTGATTCGGAATAGCGAGGGTGAGAACAGAGAGTACTATCAATCTCTGATTCGAAATTTCAGGGATCTAAAGTATTCAGCGAAATGTTCCTTGAGGGAGTACTACCTCCTAGCCGATCGAAGGAGAGTGGCATCAGTTTGCGCATCATCGCGGAAGCGTACTCGAGAGGGAATCCTGCATGGGGTTGACAAAAAGGTGACAAAGGGCAGCGGCCGCTTAAGCGTAAAGTTTTGTTTCATCGACCTGCGCCTCCCGCATAGCCTTTCTAGGTTGATTCCAGATGAAGTCCATGTTCAAGGATTTTTGACACCGGACTTGAACCCGAACTTGTACGCCACCGGTGCGACGTCCGAAGACCCGGCTAGGCGCCTCAGTATTCAGCTAACAATCGAAGGTCGTCAAGGCCGCTTTCGGGTATGGATTACCGCCGGGGGGGACCAGACTGCGAAACAGATAAACACCCTTGTAGAGATTCTCGAAGGAGTTCCGGACGAGGAGATTGCAAAGCGGCCAAGAAGGTTTCTTGGGAGGAACAAGTACAAAGGTCGTTTACGGACATCTTACACCAGCTCATTCAACGCGGAGGCGTGATTCGGGCTTAATGGGGTCATTGTCGCCTACTTGGCTAGGGTTTCGAGTGACTGGTCTTAGTCGTTGGTTGCTTATTGCCGTCTCGACGGCTGTCTTCTTCCCGGTGGGCCCCCCTTTGGTAGCCGCTCGCTTCGGCGCGAGCTTCTAGCTCGTCTGGAGTGGCCTTTTTTCTTGCTATGACGGTGGCGGTCCGGCGGAGATGGTGTAGGAGGGTCGACGGTGGTTGAAGAGATAGCGTACGACGAAGCCTAAACAAGCTGTCAGCCAGAACAGGTATAGGACAGCCATGTGCCCTTAGGAGTTCTGCCTTGGCGCTAGTATGGCTGTCGCCTACACCAACAATGACCATCTCAGAGGTGCCTACTGATGCCTGCGGTGATCTCAGTAAGTATATGGGTACCTGCTTCTAGCACGTCATCTGCCTGCTACTGCCTGGACAGGTACTGTGTACATAAATCGCCCGCTACGCCCGGGGACAGTAGGACAAGCAATACAGCATCTTCTACACCACCAGATTCTAATCGCAAGCCGGGCTTGCGATTAGTGCACGTGACCTAAGTCTGACACAAGCGCAGCCAGCAGTCCCAATTGAGACGCCTTGTCTTGCGGGCAGCGGCGGGGGACCGTGGGGCTCTAAATAGGACACCGGTGGCTCCACCATGGCGACGCGACAGGAGTCTTGAAAAGGCCGCCAAAAAATGAGGGCCATTTTGGGCTTCGAACGACGAGCGCGTAGAATGTGGAGGCAGTCCCCCCCGGTTCGACTCACCAATAATAAACCCTTTGGTTTCGAAAATGGCCGAGAGCAGCACACTTCGTCCGGTGGAGGCTCTCGCCTTCTCCTTTTCGTTGGCGCTACCAGTAAGTAACCTTGACTTCTTTCGAGGTCTACAAGTGATTGTGAAGAAAGCATATCTTCTCACCGAGGCCTACTACTATCAAGCCCAAATTGCGGTGGAGCTGACAATCCCAGGCGCATTCTGGCTGTCAGCTGCTGCTCTTTACTCGTATTGCGCGGGTGACTCGTTCCAGATTCAATTCCAATACCAGTTCTTCCGCCACAATGCTGCAGCTTCCATGGATACTAACACCAACAATACCACCACTACCAGGTCTACAATGCCATTATGGGAAACGCCAACAACGACTCACGACATTTCAGACCAGAACATGGCCGCTGCTAAAGAAGAATTTCTGTCACTTCTCGGCCAGGATGGAATCAACGACAAGATGGGCGATCTGATCGCACATTCAACTACTCCATGGTCTGAAGCTCCTAGCCCCAGGGACCACGCCGCCATTATCCTTTTTCCTCGCTCCACCGAAGAAGTTAGCCAGGTTGTCAAGATCTGCCACCGAAGACGGATCCCCATAACGCCTTTCTCTGGCGGGACCAGCCTTGAAGGTGCTCTCGCGGCGACTAGGGGCGGTGTTTGCATTGATTTCAGCAAGATGGACAAGATCCTTGCGGTGCACAAGCGCGATATGGATGCTGTAGTACAGCCTGGGGTTGGCTGGCTGTTACTGAACGAACAGCTTGAGAAAGATGACCTCTTCTTTCCGGTGGATCCTGGCCCCGGTGCTTGCATTGGAGGCATGGTCGCAACAGGCTGCTCGGGAACGAATGCATACCGCTATGGTACGATGAAGGATTGGGTAATATCTTTGACGGTGGTGTTAGCAGATGGCACGATCATCAAGACACGAGGCAGACCTCGCAAGTCAAGTGCTGGTTATGATCTAACAAGGATGTTTGTTGGGGCGAGTGGCACACTTGGCATTGTGACCGAAGCCGTCGTCAAGGTTACATCGAAGCCAAAGAATGTACAGTGCGCGGTTGCGGCCTTCCCAAGCATACAGAGCGCGGTGAATGCGGCGGTTGGGCTTGTCCAGCAGGAAATACCTGTGTCTGCATTAGAAATGCTCGATGAGACATTCATGCGTTCGATCAACGAGCAGGGTTCAACTGACAGGACATGGAAAGAGACGCCAACAATCTTCTTCAAGTTCTGTGGTTCGACAGTTGCAGGCGTTCAAGAACAAATCGAGCTGGTCAAGAAGCTCTCGAAAGAGGCTGGATCGCTTTCGTTCGATGTCGGTCGGATACAAGAGGAAGTGGACAGCCTATGGAACGCTCGTAAGACTTGCTTGTGGAATTTCCTCGCCACGAAAGAGCATCCAGATGACCAATTCGTCAGCTCCGATGTCGCTGTGCCAATTTCACGGCTGGCGGACATTGTCGAAGAGACAAAAACAAAGATCAAGCGAAGCGGGCTTCAAGGATCTGTGTTGGCACATGCCGGAGACGGAAATTTCCATGCCGCCATACTCTATAGCACCGAGAATAAAGAGAAAGCCGAGCGTATCATAGCTGAGATACAGGAGGTTGGCATCAGACTTGAAGGGACTATCTCAGGCGAACACGGGATTGGGCTTACATTCAGAGACGCCCTGGAAGCAGAGCTTGGAGTGGATGCCGTGGCGACGATGCGACAGATCAAGCTCTCTCTCGATCCTCTATGTCTGCTGAATCCGGACAAGGTATTCAGACTCAAGGCTGACTAGCTAAGATGGCTTCTTGACGCCGGTCATGCCGCTACGCTCGGTATTCGAGGGCTTCTCGATGCCGAACATGCTCCTAATAAGCTTGAGGATGACAACACAGACACTGGGTACCACTAAGAGGACGGCCAAACATGAAAATGTGGAGCATGATAACGCGAACGAGTAGACTTCTCTTCTGCCGAACTCCGTACGCAGGGATATCGATCAAGTTGAAGGACGGTGATACCGATGGGGCAAAAGGCAGTAGAACAACTATCACATCGCACGCAAAAATCTACTCTATTTCGCTTATGCATTCTTTGACAGTGCTTTTATTGGTGCTACCTTGGGCGTTGTCATTTGCCTCGTTCCGCCTCTACACAGAGCCTTCCTCAACAGCCCGAAAGAGAGCAGATTTCTTAATGCCTAGCTCACACCTTTTTCTTTCAAACATCAGTCAACTGTTCGTGAGTCTACAAATCTTTGTGGTCGGATTGTTTCTAGGGGCTGCCCTACGCAAGATGAAGAGTTGAGAGGCCTCTAGTTCTATTCCATGGGTTCCGAGCCTCTTTGTGCTGGTAGTGCGATTCGTGATCTGGTCAGTCATCTCGATCAGCGTAGTCTATGGGATTGCGACAAAGACTAGTTTGCTCGGAGGTGTCCCTATCCACTGGTTCACAATGATGCTCATGCCAACGGGGCCTACGGCTGTGAAACTGGTCGCAATGGCGGATTGCACTAACGCAGATGAGGAGAAGATGTCCATTTCGAAATTCCTAGTGGTATGAACCGCATCATATTGACTAGTCGAGTCTTTGGCTAATTGGACCAGGTGTCATATGCCATGGTTCCGCTTCTGTCGTTCACGGTCGTTGCAAGCCTCAAAGCCAGTGAAATAGCAATTGGACAGCATGAAGTGACCCATTGGTATGCCCCGCACATAGTTAGTCCTGGAAATCTTCGACGGAATTCGTCTAGTGATCGAGGGCATTCCGATTCATAGTTAATCCAACATGTATTCCCATCAGACCACGGTATGGTGTAGCGCAGAGCTGAATGCAACAAGGGTAACCCACAGACAGGGGCAACCAGGTGGCGGAGAGGGCAACGCACACGAATGACAGAATTGAGAGTTGTCGTGGCGCATAGTTGTTGTGAGCTATACCGAGTCCCATGACCAAGAATTTTAGGAGAATCGAGACAGAATCTGAGATTGATGTCGAGAAGCCGACATGCAAATGACGAAGGGGTCCACAAAGTGGCTCTTGACTGACCTCCATTGCGGGCTGCTGGGGGAAATGTGTGGAGAGCAACGGGGCACACTTGTTATTGTACAGCGATATTGGCTACAAGGATAG
>Ga0335072_10000449_pt1 | contig 81548 bp, 73 predicted proteins | sample Lox_Sample_21_FD_206725 | JGI IMG/M metagenome (GOLD analysis project Ga0335072, IMG submission 206725) | Soil microbial communities from Loxahatchee National Wildlife Refuge, Florida, United States - Lox_Sample_2.1 | ecosystem: Environmental > Terrestrial > Soil > Wetlands | place: USA... | reverse complement strand
ATGTGTGTAACGGTGGATTCTTGGTCACGCCTGCAGCACGGAACAAAGGGGTGGGAAAGTCAATGGGAGAATGCTATCTTGACTGGGCGCCTCAGCTGGTGAGCATTTGAACATTCCATTCTCCCGTTTTCTGCCACGTATCTGACTCGGCTGTCCAGGGCTACACCTATTCTGTTTTCAACCTGGTATACGAAACCAATACTGCTTCAACTCGAATCTGGGATTCGCTTGGCTTCAAGCGTATTGGAAGAGTGCCTGCCTGTGGCAATCTCAAGTCGTCTACCGAGCTGGTGGATGCAATAATCTATGGCCGCGACTTGGTCAGCGAAGGCGAGGGGCTCATTTCTGAAGAACGCTTCGACAAAATCCGGTATTATCTCAAGCACGCTAAGTATCCGACTGGTGCTGACAGAGCTGAAAAGAGCCGACTGAGGAGTGCTGCAACACATTACAAGCTGATCGAAGGAGAGGGTGATGTGCCGGAGAAGTTGATGCTCAAGGACAAGGAAGTCATTTCGGACCCACAGTCACAGTACGAAATAGCACGAGAGATCCACATGCAAACCCATGCAGGTATCAACAAAACCACGGCAGTCATTGCTACGAAATATCACTGGGTTCGCATCAAAGAGACTGTCGGCCAGGTCATCAAGAATTGCCCTGAGTGTAAAGATTCTGCCAAACCGCCACCAGTCCACCGCGAAAGCAATGAAAGGTCGAAGAAGGAGGATGCCCGATCTTCCACACTTGGATCTGGGAACCTGTCCGCAGACGGTCGATTCACGACCTCGAACAACCCGGCCTTGAATGACCATCAGTTTGGGAAAAGACATATGTTTACAGGACAAAATCAGCAAGCAATGCACAACCCCCTGGCACACCTAGGAGATTACAGTGGAATCTCTATCGATCCGCAAATCATGGCACAGTTAACGTCACAACTCGATCCACCATTCCAGCATCCCGGGCACGCCTTCGAACAGACAGGTATGCCGGATTTCGGCCGCTCTAGCCAGATGCACCACGACTCGGATAGAGACGCTTACCACACAACCGAAGATGACCACTATATGGGCTCGGCGGATACAGCGGCGGTTGACCATGATGAGTCGATGGATCTATTGGCGGCTTCCCAGTTGACCAACGATGAACAGATTCCGCAGCACCTTCTCCAAGGATCGTTCATTGAAGGCGAGGAGAGCTCACATTTCAAACATTGACATGGCTCAAGGAAATTGGCGGATGAATGATCAAAACCTCTTGCCTCGTTAGTATAGTGTATGAAGGCCCTGTGTCCTGACTACTCCTCTCATGGCGCTAGTCAAGCGGGCATGAGCCTCTTTCATTGGCGTTGGTGCACATGACGGAGCAGCGCGTGCTCATCTTGATGCATGCCAACAACTCAATGGGAAGGCAAACAACAATGAGACATACATATAGACAAGTTTCTGTAGAGTCAATGGAAGACACCGAAGTTGACGACATGCCAGAAAGAAGAAGTCACATCGCCATTCTGCTCGTGAAGGGATGAAATTGTAGCGCCGCATCGATGCGCTCTGACTTCTTTCAACCCTGTCAAATTCTTCCGGCGTTTTGGTTTCTGTTGGAAGTTCAATATCCCGGTTCTGATGCGCTTGACTAGGTATTATTTGGACTTGTGGATAGGAAGTGGTTGATGTATGTTACAAGGTCAGGTTATTTCGCTGGGGATTTGGCTCGGGAGGGGATTTGGCCCGGGAACTGCATTACCAGCGGATATCGGGAGATGAGACTAGGGACCTTCCATGCATGGCATTCGGGCGTTGTGCCGCGCTGTACTGGCCCGCAATGACACGGTCCAATCTGCCAATTGGCTACCCCAGTGTAAGCTATGACGTCGGCGCTTCAAATTCATGGTTAAGAGGCACTCGAGCTGCGCATTGAAAGAGGGATAATATGAATGCTGCAGCTTTGAAATTTGTGCCTAGCAGCATGGTCCAATCATTCTATAGCGACTGGAATGGCTTTTGTGCCAAAATGGCAAGACCAATCCTGCCAGCTGCGGATTTTCCACTTGGCAACCGCAAGAGACGGGCAGAGCCCACGTACCTGGGTTGCAATTATGCCTCCCATCATTCGAGAACGCCCGATCTTGACCACACAAGCTCGACATCACCACACTTCCCGCTGTCCTCCAAACCTCGCCTCCTTGTCCGAAACAGTCGTGGACCTTCCTCTCGCAAGTTGCGCCCCTCTTCTTCGGCCTTGAGCGCCGGCCGTTAGCAAAATGCCTCGATGCGGGAGAACCAGTCCCAAAGTTGGCAGAGATCAGAACAACGAGCAGCTTGAGACCGTGACAACTCATAAAAAAAATGCATACAACGCCACTGAAACCTTTCAGCCTGCATTGAGCGTTCAACCACACAATCCAGCACCCCTTTCACGGGTCAACGTCGACGATAGTGGGGCCTTTGGCAGCTGCGACATACTCTGCCATTTGGTTGTTTTCAGTGTGAATCTCAAAGTATAGGTACTTAACAACTATGAGTGCGGGACAAAATCAGGAACCGAGGGACGACAGTGCAAACAGGATGAGAATGCGATCAGGCTGCGGTTCGCGTGGGCTTTATGCTTGATCAGGCCAGAGCCTCGTCCTAAGCGAGGCTTAGAACGCCGCTGAGGAGGCTGCAAAGCTAAGCACACTCATTGGTCGAGCGTGGCTTAGCCACAGTGAATCTGCATGATGATGCGGCAGGCAGTGGTCCCAACAAGCAGTACAAAAAGTCTGGCCTGACGTACAGGCCTGGCCTGGTAGGCCTGTGTTGCGCGGCCTAATGCCTAGAATAGAGTAGATCCTCCCTAATAGGTATAGATGCCGACAACGACACTCGCTGGAATTCTACCTACCTATCGATCTTACGCGGCCTGAAACTGAAGTACAAGATTCAGGTATACTCTCTAGATGAGAGAGCGTTTTGGGCAGCGATTGCCTCGAAGAAAGTGACTGGATTAGTCTACAAGAGATTGCGGACTATCTCGAGCCATTCTACCAAAGTACTCTTGAGCTCCAAGGCCAGGCGAAGACTGCCCAGTATTGGGTAATCTGGGAGGCCCTTCCAGCGATAGAAGGGCTTCTTGGATATCTAGAGAAGCTGAAAGTCACAGTTCCGAAGACAAATAAGCCACTACGCGAGGCAGTCAATAATGCGTGGATCAACAACAGAAGGACTAGGGCGGCAGTGAGCTCTGTGACAGCGAGGTTGACAGCTTCAACAGCAGGGTCAGCAGTAAGGTCACTAGTCGACGGCGGTTTTGGAGGGGCTGTTTTCAGCGCCCTTTCCACCAGAGTCCTAGCCCCCTTGAGCATTGATCCGCCCCACCAAACACAACGGTCGTAAGTTCGGTGAAGCCTTGTCACCAAAAAGTATGGGTTTAAGCTGCTTAGCAAAGTGGCCGCCGGGTAGGTTAAATTGGTGAAGGAGCGCATATTCTTCAAAGACCAGAGGATAGAATCCTGACATGCCCCAGTCGATGAGGTAGATCGCGCCGAGTACCGGAATCAGGATATTGTGTGAGGCGAGATCGCAGTGGCAGAGATGGAGGTTTTCGAGGGCGAAATCGACTCGTTCCGATTTCCGTGTATTAATCAACTTGGCGTTGACCCATTGCTCCAGGTCTGTAGTTGTATCGAAGGCCTGGCCGGCACCACGGTCTGTGAAGAAGCGATCCTCAGGTATCTGCCGCCCCAACGGGCCGGGGGAGGCGCCTGGGGGAACTTTGATCGTCCACACGTGGCGTACTGCCTCGGCGACAGCCTCAAGTAATTTTGGGGCCTTTTCCCGATGTTGTTTTACGTGGTCGCCATACGTCTGGCCCTGGACTCGTTCCATAACAATATAAGTCATTCTCGCCTTGCTGAAATAGTCGTATACCGCGGGGGTGCGAACGATGCTTGGGTCGGCATATTGGTATACGAGTTGCTGGGTCATCGCTTCCGCTTCGGTGACGCATTCACCATACTTGATCCAGATGAATTCGTTGTATGCGAAACCGTTTTGCTTCGGGCCCACCTTTTCGCAGAGTGCGACGACATCTGCGCGCGTTGGTAGTGCGACACTAGGCATTGACTTCACGAGTTGCCTTTTAAGGTTCGAGCAATCATAAGACTGGTCAGAAATTAGTACATTATACAGAATCTGAGGGGGTGGCACACTTAGTGAATCGGGCTGCGTTTCTGTAGATGTCCTGGAAGATCGCATCAGGTCGGCAAAACCATGAACGCTAACTATATCAGTACTAGCTCCTTCTCCGCTGGGCTCATTCCCGCCCCTCGCTCCTATATTCTTTTGGGTCTTGATTTCAGCCCTTCAGATTTGTATGGATCTTTTGAATATTCTCATCATTAGAATATTCTTAGGGGAGCCGCCAAAATTTACAAAGGCTGTCTTTTGTCATGCCAAGGCATTCCCAGCCCCAGCCGAGCCAAGCCTAAAGCTATGGGAAGGCATTTTCTCCCTTCTTCAGCGTTCAGTCTCTGTACGTTGCGGAGCTGTAGTCATCATTCGCACACGCCTAGCCATAGAATCTCATGTGAGACGCATGCCTATCGTCGTAGAACGGTCTATTGCCTGCCTAGCTTGCAGCTCTGCTGACAATATTCTTACGGCGAGTTTTACTGTACAAGGAAAGCATCGCTGAGCAACTTCACTGTCTGAGAGCTCGAACTGACAACGAAATCCTAACTTACTATTGCGCGCAGCAGACAGGTGTGCATAGAATGATTTGGTTCGGAAGCAACTGTCTCATACCTATCTCATCTAGGGGTAACGAGTGACTTGAGTACACAATGCCTGTCCAGAGGTAGTAGCTGGCAGAAAGCAGGCAGTAACGCACTTCAGGACATCCGCAGGTGCCAACAGGCAACTGCGGGCAACAGTGAATGGCAACCGGCACGCGGCCTAGTCGTAACACTCACCACCACTCCACATCCATCCTTTCAGCTCAACTTTCCCCGAAAAACATTAGACACCCTTTGATTAGCAATCCTACGGTTTATCTGAACTTTCCGATACAGACTCGCTCAGCTCATCCTTCGACGAATCACAATGTCTCAAGAATACAAGATCGAGCTCGATACACTTGACCATATCCCAGCCGACGTCCTTGGGATGACCGTCACGAAGTTATACGTAGACGCCTTCACCCTTGGGCCTATGGCCGACGATGATGGCAACTGGGAGAAGAGCAAGAACCACTGGGCGATGATTCTGGAGGATCGCGGCGGAAGCTGTCGTCTCAGCATGGAAAGCCGCCTTAACAGTGTGACTGGGAAACGGGGGATACTTGTCCTCAAGAAGCTGGGCTATAAAGGCCAATCCACCACGACGATCTATCGAGAGACGTACACGTGGCAGTGGACGGCTGTGACCATCCGTAATATCCTGCTCTATTACATTGCACGCAAATGGCACAAGTTCCAGATGCACGAAGATTCAAACGGAGCCTTCAAGGGATGCCGCCACAATGTGTATGTCTTGCTCACCTTTCGAAAACGAATAAAGTTAACTCTTGATTCAAGGGAAATCGCCTTAACTGCCTTCAATAGGGATTGCGCTTGGATTCAGGCAAAGTCTGACGGCGGTCGCACTATCAGCGACTACCTGCCATTCGTTTACACGATGATCGACGACGACGAAGGCAACCAAGAGCTGCAGCGTTCCCCGAAAGCTATCGAAAGGGGCACGTTCCTCGATTGATATCGTCACCATTATGTTAGACTAAAAGTGAGAACGTTCCTGGAGTTGTGTCAGACGGCCACTGGCAAACAGCGCCAGCCCAGCCAGGAATTCCCACTTCATGTCTCGCCAGCCATTCATTCATGCTACTTCAGACCAGTGGGCCCAGTTACTGAGGCGAGGCGAGCTGACCCGCCACCCTCACCTTCATGGGGCTCGGAGGCGAGGGCCTTCGAGGGTATTGTGAGGGGGATAAAGGTATGCCAAACGGCAGGTTGTACGATAGGGAAGGCATGGCAACGATGGGAAGACAGAACCTAGGGACACGTTGGGTAGAAAAGCTTGCTTGTTCCCTGTCTGTGTGTCTTCGCTATCTCTAATAGATGCTCAAAAGACAGTTCCTGTGCCCATAAGGGGCTAGTGGCCAATTGGCCCAACCCACAGCATGAAGCTAGATTTCCGGATTAGGAACTGGTGCCACAGAACTTGGTGTAGCAGTAAAATGTATTGCTCTGCCTTCATTGTGTACAAACTTGGCCTTTGCTGTTGAAGGGTTGCCGTTGCCGTTGCTTCCTTCTCGCCCACAACGCCCTGCTGCGGAGCGAGTCCCGTCTCGCCGCCGAGTTTCCCGACTTCTTCACGATCTTGTTGCCGGGCGAAGGCCCGACACCGTGTTTCCCGATAATCATGATCATGGACAACGGCAAGATGAACCCGCTGTGGCGGCTGGAGTACGGGGCGGTGGTGCGGCACCGGAATCCGCTGCTCTGTACGACGGCCCACACGGCCTTCTACCTCTTTTACTGGTGGAAGATCCTGTTTTTGGACGGGACAATTATCAGGCGTTCGCGAAAGACGTTGAGCTCGCTTTACTCGATGTCGAAGAGCTCGAGGAGGTACAGATCAGGAAGACATTGCCGGCCATGGCCGAACGGCTCAGCGTCCTCCACCAAAGCCTCGCTCGCGACGTCAACGAGTGGGCGCACAGACGAAGGAACGGCTCGATAACATTAGATCGAGATTAGGGGATCTATTTGAAGGCCGTGTTTCTATGACCTTGAGTTCCACCCGCCGCGTCGCCGCGCCCGCCGGCTGTTCCACCCCCGCCTCCATGACGACGGTCACGTCGTTTCACTCCCTGCCGACCTCTCCGCCAAACCCCGCCTCGCGGTCCCCGCATCTAACCGCCGTTTCCGCCGCCGCAGCTGTGGAGGGAATGGATAGTGGGATTGGGGGACGGCCCGTTCGTGCAAGGGTTGGAAGATCTTTGCGGGCCGCGCTGGCAGCAAGCTCACAGCGAAAAGGTGATGTACGGCCGGGGGAAGGTGATCATCAACGAGATTCGGAGACGGCAGGCCGAAGGAATCAACAAAGGCGCGGCGGTGGAAGAGGTAGAGCTGGTGCGACAGCGTCGACTATCGCTACATCAGCTGTATCAACTGTTAAATCGGCAGAAGAAATCTGCCCCAGTAGTAGTAGCTACATTATGCCACTCAGCCGGCTCTGCAGCGGAAGAAAGAGCTTGAGGATGCTTAGTATCCAGGACCCGGCTGCACAGTTGTACGCACTCCGCCACGAATTTGATGGCCTCTAATTTTCTGCCTTGATCTTTCATAGTGAATGCAAGATTGTTCATAGTGGTCAGCATGTTGGGATGCTCTTTTCCCAGTATCCTCCTCCTCGTCTCTATCACCTGTACTTCTATCTCCTCCGCCTTCGTCCATCGTCCTTGACTCCAGTACGTCGAAGCCAGGTTAGCTATACTGCTCAGCGTGGAGGGATGGCTCTTCTCTCAGCACCCTCCGAGTCGTCTCCATCACCTGTACTTCCATCTGCTCCGCCTCCGTCCATCGTCCTTGACACCCTTACACTAGCGCCAGCAACCCTAAGCTATACGACGTGTCCACATCCTCTCCGCCAAGTACTTTCCTCAGCGCTCCTGTCAACCTCTCACACATCCTCTCGGCTTCACGATAATCTCCCTTCGCCCACACATACCATCCCGCCTTCCGCAATATCTGGGCTTATTCTCGCACCCGATCTATCATCCATATGTCACTGCCTCTCGGCCAACTTCGCGTGTAGGAAGAGCATCTCGCATAAGCCCTAATTCTCGTGACCGCCGTTTGGAAGCACCGCATTCAGCTGTAATGCATAGCCCTACAGAACTATAAAATATCCAATTCAGTCCATGATGAGCAAGCCCGCGCCATCATAAGCACTTATCAAAACGGCCAGATCGTTGCTGACGACCTTTAGAGCGAGACTAGGACCGACGATAAGAAACGCCTCGACTACGACGAAGACCTCGCCACTACTAACATCGAGAACAAGTTCGATAACGGGTGTTCAAGATGGCAGTTAGCGGCAGCAAGGTGGCTATTGTGGTGGGGCCAATTGGTCACTAGCCCCTTATGGGCACGAGAACTGTCCCTTGGAGCATCTATTAGAGATAGCGAGAACACACACAGATAGCATCAAGCAAGCTTTCTACCCAAAACGTGTCTCTAGGCTCTGCCTTCCCATCATTGCCATGCCTTCCCTATCGTACAGCCTGCCGTTAGTCATACCATTATCCCTTCCACACTATGACATTGTTTAGGAGGTTGCGAAGGCATCTAGGGATTCCAGGCTCAGTGCCCCCCAGGAGGCCGGCCGGCCCGGCTTCAACCTTTGGCCGGCAAGAAGTAGGCACCTGCCAAATAGGAAATTGCCCGCTAGGGAGTAGAGATAGGTCGCCAAGTTGAAATTAATCTGTTGTACAGCTTTTGGGTTTAAGATATCCAAGACGGGATCCTGAAATCGTCTTAAACAGATTCCTTGATCTCTTTGGCTTCTTTGGGATTGCCAGTTTCTTTCGCCTGCTCTTCAGCGCGAGCTTTCAAGCTGCGCCATTCCACAAAAATACTGCCAAAGACAGTCACAGCGCATGTCGCTACCGCCACGTAAAATACATTTACTATGGCGCCATTGTAATCAGAAAGGAGTGTCTTCAGATCGTCTCCAGAAGCTAGGCCCCTGAGTTCAGTGGCACCACCACCAGTGACGGCACTAGGACTGATGCCCGGAAGATTGGTGAGTTTCGAGACTAGGCTGTTGAGGAAGATGTTTTGGGCGACGGGCAGGAACACAGCAGAGCCAAGGAAGCGTACAAACAAGACAAGAGCGGATCCAGTCGCAATATCTGATCGGTCGAGAACAGTCTGGACAACGTTCAATGGCTGCTGCGCGCCAAAGCCAAGTCCAACGCCGAATAGGACCTGGTAACCAATCCACTTGGCATGACCAGTGGCTGGAGTAAAGGTTGTTGTGAGGCCGGCTCCGATGGGCATGATGATTGAGCTAAGTATAAAGAATGGAGTGTAGTAGCCGACTTTGGAGATGACAACTCCGGAGGAAAGAGCGCTGAAAACAACCGAGAGGATCATTGGCAGCAGCATAATTCCCGACTTAACGGCACTGACGCCTTTGATGGCCTGGAACCAGATTGGGAGATAGTAGAGCATGATCATCATGCTGGCGCCGTTGAAGAAAGCGAACCATACACAAGCTGCAATGCTGCGTTTCTTCACGATGCGGGGAGGAACGGTGCCATCTTCCTGCTTCCAGATCTGAACCGCGGCAAAGGCGAGGCAAAGGACGCCGCAAAGGATGAGGAGGACTATGATGCGAGCGTTCCTCCAAGAGTACTCGGTCCCTCCCCACTGAAGAGCCAATACCAGACAAACGACGCCTGGAAAGAACACGAGATTACCAATAGGGTCCAGTTGCTTCAATTTCCCCATCCACCCAGCAGCTTGTGCATCAAGCTTTTGGTTGGGAAGATGCAAGATCAGGATGGTAACGATGATTGATACTGCGCCCACGGGGAGATTGATGTAGAAGCACCATCGCCAGGTCACCTTGTCGGTAAAGGTGCCTCCAACCAGGGGTCCAACGACAGAAGCAACGGCAAAGACGGCACCAAAAGCGCCCTGGTAGATTGGTCGCTGTTGTAACGGAATCGTGTGGAACATAATGACCATCACCCCCGAAAACATTCCAGAAGATCCCAATCCTGCAATAGCACGACCAACAATGAAAGCTTTCGAGCTCGGGGCTGCCCCGCAGACGGCCGAACCAACCTCAAAAAGCGTAATACCGGCGAGGAAGGCTGGCTTGGCCGGGTAGAATTTGTAGATTTTGCCCATGAGCAGCTGAAAGCTACACATGGTAAGCAAATATGCAGAGCCGTACCATCCAATGTCATCCAGCGAGTGGAACTCATCCGTGATCCGTGGGATTGCTGTCGATATAATGTTTTGGTCCTGTAGTTCAAGTAAGCAATCCAATCTGCAAAGGTGAGGAGTTGCTACCTGGGTCGTACCAGAGTCACCAAGAAAACAGCCGAGTAAAGAGCCGTCATAATGAGAATTCGCTTGTGATTGCTGGGATATGGAACAGCGGCGGCGGCGGCGGCAACGGTGACAGAAGGGGCAGCCTCCTTCTTCTCCATCTTCTCCGTCTGGTTGGTACTCCTGAGTGATGTTTTGTCATCATGTGATGCTGAATCGGACATTGTGAGCGGCCAAAACTGTGTGAATCCAAAGTCTTTTGCTGAGCGCAAGATTGATGAAAGATTAATTAACGCTTTTTCCTTCCACAGATCTGGCCGGGTATTTCAATGACCTGCGAGCGGTGCTCGGGCTTTTCGGGGTTGGTCCTCCAGTTCGTTGAATGTATCGAAGCCTTGTCGCTTCTCGGTGTTCAAAGTTGCATTTTCTCTGCCGAACCCCGAGATCGTGACGCAGCCCGAACCAAGCAAACAGCTCCATCCAATCCCCTGCACAACTTGCCCTTTTTCCTTCGCTAGACAATTCAATATCAAAGATGAGACAATTTTCAGCTATGTCTCCAACCTTGATGGCGGAGCAACCTAGGCTGGACGTTGATCTCAAAAGTTACTCTTGTTTGACTTGTCGACAGCGCAAGGTCAAGTGCGACCGGCACAATCCTTGCTCCAACTGCGTCAAGGCGGCGCGGCAGTGCAGCTTTATTCCCCATGTGCGTGGAAAACGGAAAAGAACAAAAGCTCCCAAAGAGGGACTCCATGCCAAATTGAGACGATACGAAGAGCTGCTGAAATCATATGGTGCAAAGATTGAACCGTCCGAGTATGACGGCGACTCGGATTCGGAAACAGTGTCTCAGCCTGACCTGGACATGGCTGAAGACGCCGACCCTCGAAGCAAAACCGGCCCTGGCTCCTTTGCGCTTAAAGAAATGAAGCCAAGGCTCATAGATAAAGAAGGGTCATCGAGATACTTCGATAGGTACGCCTGTTGTTATTTCCAACCCCAGATTGAAACTTTCACTGAATTCTCCTAGTTCTCTTTTCTCTAACTTGAGAGAGGAGGTAAGCCTGAGCTTCTCTCTCTCATTGCTGACGACATTCTTTCCTGATTATCAATAGTTTCCTTACCCGGAAGAAGATGGCATTGCTGGGCCCACAGATGACGAGTCTGACCTCTTTGTTGGTTCTCCTAAGCAATCTGGTCTTGTGCCAAACACTCACTCCAAAATTGAAAACCTCGCAAGCCTCCATCCTCCTTACCACATCTTGCTGAAGCTATGGGATATTTATGTCGATCGGGTTGATCCTCTCCTGAAAATCTTACACCTTCCGACCTTCTGGTCCTCGCTGATGAATGCGTTCCAACATCCCCAAGACGTTTCGAAGAGTCTGGAAGCACTCATTTGTGCTTTCTATCTTGCTGCAATCACCTCTTTAGAAGAAGACGAATGCCGAGATCTACTAGGAGGACAGAAATCCGTCATATTTGCGCGACATGAACGTGCAGCTCGCCGGGCGTTGAGAACTGCGGGATTCCTGCACACTTCTAGTCCGATGACTCTTCGAGCATATGTAATGTTCCTTGTGAGCTGCAACTTCTTGACCTTGTTTGTGGGTGCTTAGCTGACCTAAGTAGATGGGTGTGAGAAGCAATCGTCGAAGTGATACTCTGTTTGTCTTATCAGGAGTTGCCGTACGACTTGCGCGCAAAATGGGCCTTCACCGAGATGGCTCATCTCTTGGACTCTCTCCGTTTGAAACCGAAATGCGGAGGCGGCTCTGGTGGCATATTGTCCATACGGATTTCCGAATATCCGACTTACTGGGCGCAAAACCGTCTATGGACATTTTTTCTGGCGATGCCAAGATGCCTTTAAATGTCGCAGACGAAGACCTCAGCCCTGACATGGTCGATCTACCGCCAGAGAGTAACGGCATCACTTCCATTGTGGTTTGTCTCGTCAGATGCGAAGTCGCAGGATTTCTACGCAAATTCTCCTCGCCACTTCCAAGTGATGTTCGTTGGGACATACTCACCAACCCTGATATCACACTCGCCCAAATGGATAGCATGATAAACCAGCTCGAGGACCTTTTGGAAAGGAAGTATCTGCGTTATTGCGACCCATCGAATACGCTCCATCATTTCACATCAGTTATGATTAGGTCAGCAATATGCAATATCAAGCTATTTGCTCACAACCCACGAAGATTCGCCAGTCGTGGCGTCAAAGTTCCCCAAAGCGAACGAGACATAATCTTTACAAATGCAATGAAGTTGTTGGAATACGTGAATTTGGTACGAGGTAATCAAAGCTTGAACAAATACATGTGGCAGATCGGCACGAGCTTCCTTTGGAATTCCCTTCTCTACGTGCTCATTGAAGCTCGACACCGCAAAGTGGGACCAGAGGTCAACCGGCTATGGCAGCTGATTGGAGTCGTGCTTTCGAAATACCCTCAGATGTTTGAAAAGACCACTGGAGCTGTGTATGCTGCGCTGGGTAAATGGACGCTAGAAGCTTGGGACGAATGTCTCGCAGCCACCAAGGTCGAGGGGCTTCCGGAACCACCAACGCCTGAATATATCAATGCCATTCGACGTTGTCGAACACCGTCAGTAGAGTCTCCATCCACCCAAAAAGATCTAACAGACTTTGGACCTGTCGCTGGAAAATCGGCCGGCTATTGCAACACCCAAGCTCGGAGACACGACAGAAATCCTCTTTCTAGTCTCGAACCTTTCGCCTCCTATGATTTCTCTAATCTTCTCTCTTTTGAAATGGACCCAGAAGAATGGGTCCAATGGGAAAATTTAGTTGTTGGAGAAGGCTTAGCTTAAATGGATATAATGTAACGGTCAGTGCTCCCAATAGCCAGTCAGCCGTAGCCAAAAGAGGTCCTGACTACTACGGGCTATAGGTTGACCTGTAGCCATAGCCATTCGAGTTCCTAATTAGGAAATATGGATGCAGAACATCCCGGGGGTACCAGAAATGTAGAATAGAGAACCTCATCCCCTGAATAGTTCTGCACAGTGATTCTGGAGGCCCACCACGCCTTCAAGCACCCTTGGGTCTCTATAAGGTCTTCCTTAATGAAACGTCGGTAGGGATTGACGAGCTTCTCTCACATTCTGTAGACATTGCAGGTATTAAAAGAGTATTCAAAGCCATCCGGTGAAGCGTCAAGGAACCTTCCATACTATCGACGTGCCAGTGGAATAGGCTAGAGCTCTGCGCAGCCATCGCAATAGGAGATGCTAAAGCCTATCGCTCTCACTCGTCTTATGATTAGTCGGCAGGGTTTGAACAGAGGAAGGCTTCTAATAAGGTCCTCTTGCGAGGAACAGTTACAGACGGGGTTTTGGTTGATATTCTCGTTTCCAGTAGTCATGACGCACAGTTTTCATGGTGGGGATATAATGTCCCACTCTAGGGATCTATTGCCGCATTGGGAAGGACCCGGCTTCCCGGATCTATTATTGGCCCGGCTACCACTGACTAGTCAGTATTCCGAGCCCCCGGCTACTACTGCTTGACTATAGCCTAGCCGGGGGAGCGGCTGACCATTGGGAGCACTAGGGGCAGAGGCGGAAGACGCGGTGGTGGTCACGGTGGCGGCCGTGATGGGACGGCTAGGACTTTTATTTTTTCCGGCTTCAACCTTTCTGCCTCCGGTCGACGCCAAGCTATCTGAAGCTAAGCCCATTCGGGGATGCCGCCGCCTTTTGTTTCAGGCCGCTAGTACAAATCAGGGGTGCCGTCCTTCACGGAGCCTTATGGAATTTAAAAGCTCTACACTACGTGCTCATAGACATAAATATCTATTAAGTACACCGCCCTAGTCAACCAGATTTCTCTTTCTTGATTCTCAGCTCAAACAACTCTCGTAACTATCTCGCGCCATGGATGACACCCAAAGGAGTCCGTCACCTTGTCCTTTCAGCCTGATCGACTGGGACCATGGACCTCACAGTGATCCATTATCAACTAGCTTGTTTGAGTCTCCTTCTCTTGACCTGCATGCTCAACTGTTCTCTCCACTCAGTGTTCCGGTGGATTTTCCCTCTTCGGACCAAAACTGGACAGACGAAGTTGTATCTTCTGAGTACATGCAAATAATCTCGTTCCCGACTATCGAACAGGGCTCTCCGGCGAACGAACATAGCAGCTCAACCGAACCTCAGTCCTTTACTCAACACTCAGCAGGCGGAGTCATCTCACCAGAACAGCTCCAGCTGCATACCGCTTATACGCAAAGTGGAAATTACTTGACGGAAGCACTCAACACGCCACAATGGCTCGACTTGCTTGACCCAGGGATCCAGGAAGGGCAATCACCCACCACCGCCATTGAAGAGCCATTGCTACCTTTGATACCGATCGATGAACAGCAGCACTCATCCCGAAAGGAAGTGCCAGTACTAGCCGCCAGCGCGAGGGCTGGACCTATAGTTCTACCTGATAAAGGACCGGACGGAGACGGAGAAGACCTTCTTCCAGGTGTCTTCTGCTTTCAAGTCAATTCAGACAGGCCAACCATACGCCAAAAGGCTCGGTATTCGGAGAAAAGGCGGAAAGAAATTAAAGAAATCAGGTCCATTGGAGCATGTTTGAGATGCAAGCAGCTCAAGAAACCAGTATGCCATCCAGTCACATCCACCATCTCGACTAAATCTAATATGATATTGCAGTGCTCGAAAGGAACTCCTTGTGAGCGGTGTCTACAGATAAGGCAATCAAGACGCCGCCCAATCTCACTATTCCCGTGGATGGATTGTCTCCGGACGTCTCTAATTGACGCATCAACCTTTCGCTCTCGTGAGTCATAAACAGCCCTAGAGTTCAGTTTGTACTGTGACTAACAAGGCAGGATTTTTGCAACTGAACGACTCCCAAATGTTTAAAGAGGCATACATGGAATTTGCCAATTCTGAAGTCCAGCTGGCATTCTCGGTACCATTTCAATACAGCATCGAGGAGATAGCTGATTTTGTGCTGAAGTGGCTTCTTTCTACAGACAGTACGCATCGATTCAGCATGGTTGGGGTCATGTCCTCGATGGAATTCGCCTCAGTGATAGCAAGCCATCTCGGATCGGAACTGGCAACCTACTTTAAAACACTCATACACACCGCCTCTACTCTTCGCAATGCATCACATATTCAGGCCACTGATTTTTTAGTAGAACTCCTGCCTTTTGTCGAAATCAGCGGTTTTCAGCTTCTGAAACAACTAGAACAGCTTGTTTCTCCCAGAAAGTTTGGAGGCCTTTCTGTCAAAGCTCGACTGGCACTCTTTCTCGTGCTGATTGGAACCATAATATCAGCAAAGTACTACCAGCAGTTTATCGAGGTATGCTTTCCTTTGATCAAAAGGCACTCTTGCCTGTAATGGATACTAAATTGAGCACAGGACCGGCCAGACGTCTGCCATTGCAAGGATCGACAGGAAATTGGTTTGAAATCGAAGGAGTTGGTAAATATATTGGGTCATTATGCAGTTATTGTTGGACAACAATGCATAATGAAATCTGGCGGCTCGAGCGAACGTTCACTTGTCACGGGCTCTTATCATTTGTGGAATAAAACGGCACAGTATTCTTGGGGCCCTTGCCATCCTGAAGGTAACGGAACTTTTTATTGATATCTGAACTTTAGATGCTAACAGAGAATGATCTAGGGACTGACCATTGTGGTCACCAGGACCATACGCAGCCCACAAACACCAATGAAGCGTCCGGTACCTTGCCTGATACCAGAAGTGATAGGACACAGCCAAGAAGCACTGGTAGCGCGGAAGCCGGTACACGTGGCGAGGATGGGGCACCACTTGAGACTGAGTGGAAATGCTGTCAGTGTGGAACAGTGCATATCGTTAGAACGGTCAGGTATCTTGTCTGAGGGGCTCTTCGACATCATTATAGATTCAAAGATCCATCATGTTGAAGCAGGCTACGGCGGTGGTTACGAACGGGGCAAATTCGATCAATTGCTCTCTTAGCTATCTAGGAGCTGCTAGCTACAGCTGCTATAAATGCCCATTGCACTTTATCGCATAAAGGGGCAAAGAGTTTCTATTACGGGACGAGGACCTAAACTTAACTGATTTTCGAAAATAGCAGAATGCGCTAACCGCACAATGCACTAAGCGGCCATTCCGACTGATTAGCCACCGCACCTATGGGCCACCGCACACAGCACTCATCCAGTGGCAGGCAATCCTGACACGACCCAAGGATTGTCGCCTATCCCAGGTACCTTGGCCATCGCCAACACATCATGCTACGACTGTCTTGAACATACCACTCCTGAGCCGATAATGTCCCTTTTCCTACGAGCTCGGCTTTGGTGGGGTAAGAAACGCTTTGCTGACTTTGGGCGAGGCGTAGTCAGAGTGAGCAAAACTCGAATTGTCAAAGGTCCATGTGAATCGGCCGAGCTTGAAGCCTTAAAATATGTCGCTCGATGCACGTCTATACCTGTGCCCAAGGTCTACGGAACCTATTACGTTGACGGATACCTCTACATCGAGATGGAATATTTCGAAGGAGAAACGCTTGAAGCTGCATGGTTCGCCAATCGTCTATCACCAGCCGAGAAGAAAGCTGTTATTGAAGAACTTGCCGGATATATTAGACAGCTTCGGCTTCTCGAACCACCACAAAAAGGAGCGGTTACCTCAGCGGAATTTAAGCAATGCCTCGACTATCGGATAGGATACACTCTTGTTGGGCCTTTCCTCAGCCATGAAGACTTCCACTCCTTTCTCCGTGGACACATTCCCATAGAGAATTGTACACAGGTCTATGACGAATCTGTCACCCTGTGTCATACTCGTCAATATCGAACCTCCTTTTCCCACGCAGACCTCTGCCCACGCAATATCATCGTGCGCGACGGTAAGGTTGCTGCGATAGTTGATTGGCAATTCGCGGGATGGTATCCGGAGTATTGGGAGTACACCAAGGCGCATTTTGGACTTATGAACATGCCTGACTGGTACGCCGGGTTTCAGCGCGCTGTAACGAGGTACGACGATGAATTGGCAGCAGAACGTACTCTGTGGCGGAGGTTTGATCTACCGGGAATGGCGCACCAATGGTTATAGCATCAATTATTTCATCTGCGCTCATAGAACCTCATCAGCTTCACTTTCCGGCAATTTTGTGCGGGCTGCATGCCCTTGCACCTTTCATCGTCGCGTCCGTCCCCAGAATACCACAGATCTTGCCACAACTTTCGCTCATAGCATCCGCAATAGCCTCAGGAAGATATGCTATCCACATCCACCATAACGATGACCCTCCTTATTGGGTGGCAGCTGTGATTTGGGATACATCTGAGTTGTGGATGAGGTTGGAGCGCAAGTCGCGCGTGAGCAGGGCGGCGAGGGTGACTAACTGGTACACCCATTTCACCTAAAGAAGGAGAGCATGCTCCCGGCCTCCAACGATAACTTCGTCGAACTTGCTGCTGGAAAGGGCGCCATACTCTCGGCGCCTTCACAGCCAGCCGTGGCCCAACAACAGCAAGATGCGGGCCATACAGCCTTATCCAAGCACTCGGTCTTTTCAACACCTAGCAGGGCTTGAACGAGCATGCGAAGACTCCTCACCATTCATTCGACAGTAGCGTGGTCGGAAATACCACCCTGTCGCATCTTTGAGGCGGCATAGGACATCTGTGGTCCACAGTGTCTGCGGGGCTAACGACCAGCAACTCGGGTCATGCAGCACTCTTCATCAGTACCTACGATCGGCCATCGACTTGGGTCAGTTCCATTACCGTGAGACTGCGATCGAGATTTTATAGATCAGCACACAGGCTGCCGCCTAGAGCAGCGGGTGGTTCACAGCTACGCTCACCTACCTACCTACCTACCTACTCCTAGACGATATAGACTTTTGGCCTTCGCCACAGTGTCATGCATCCTGCCACCTTCTCCCTCCCATCTGGTACTCATGTACCGCGCAAGTCACAGAAAAACACTTCCTCCTCCGCAAATTCCTCCTGAATCCGAATGTTATCAAGAAGTTCAATATGCTACAAAGAATTCTATGTCCGTTACCGCAGCTCAAAAGCTACTGATTTGTACAAGTTATTCCGCAATTTCGACTGCCCGCTGTTCGGGGGGCCCGCCCGCCAACTTTTGGGGGCCAACCCTTCACTGGTACTTTCAACTCGCTGCACACAACCAATTCTCGACTCTAATACCCTGCGTGATAACATGGATCTTCAATTTCTCGAGCGGCTTGGTCGATGCCTGGCAAGCGACGGAAGGTATAATGATGCCGAAAGCCATACACACAAGTGATGGAGGTGAGAAAGAGGGTGCTTGGGGAGGAGCATCCATACACCCTGAGGAGCGTCAGCAGCCGGGCATTGGGTTTGCAGTATCAGGGGCAAGCACGGGGGGGAAATGATAAAATCGACGAACATTGGATGGGAGAGAGAAGATGCTGGGAAGAAGCATCCAGACACCCTGCAGAGCCTCAGCAGCCTAGCGTTTGTGCTACTAAATCAGGGCAAGTACGAAGAGGTGGAAGCGATGAATCGACGAGCACTGGATGGGAGAGAGAAGGTGCTGGGGGAGGAGCATCCAGACACACTGAAGGGCTTCAATAACCTGGCATCAGCACTACAGCGTTAGGGCAAGTATGAAGAGGTGGAAGCGATGATTCGACGAGCATTGGATGGTTGTGAGAAGGCGCTGGGGAATGATCATCCAGAGACACTGACGAACGTCCACTACTTTGTATGTTTGCTCCACGAACAGAAGCGGTACGAGGCTGCCTCTGAATTATACCAGAGAGCATTTAGTGGCTATAGGATGATTCTTGGGCCGAGTCACCATACTACTATTGCATGTGATGATCATTACTATTCAATGAGGCAAGAGATGGATGCCGCGGGTGCACTGGTAAAGCAAAAGAGTCGATCCTGGAATGCTTCTCGTTTTGATGACGTGAGGTTGCTAGGCGAACCTGATGGTCCTGCAGACATGGGCTACCAGTTGTAAGTGTGCTATCCCCCATTCAAGAGCCACCGATTCCGTGACACTCCCTTATTAGTATCGCAAACTCAAATCTGTACCAACCCCTTCCATCCAAAGCCTCGGTTCTTCTGCTCCATCTTCAACGCGGTAGTGACGAAAGCAAGGTTCGCTGCAAGCTCACGGTTCACGAACTCAACGCAGCACCTAGTTACGAGGCTCTATCGTACGTCGGGGGGGATCCGGAGCTACCACAGCCGATCTACCTAAATGGTATCCGTGTCAATGTCAGACCCAACCTTTTCACCGCTCTCCGCCAACTTCGTTATCAGCCACGTTGCCGAGATCATCGCTGCTTAGTCAAGGTTACTTGCAGTCATGGAGAAGCTAATGAGCTGGATGAGTTGCATACCCGCTATAATTTTTTGCGACGAAACGATTACTGGTCCCGCGCCGACGGGCCTACAGAGCGTGTTGTGTGGAAGAAAAATCCCAACAAGTTGAAGTCATGCCTTTGATATATAGCCGAGCAAGTCAAGTCGTCATCTGGCTAGGTGCGGACGAAGGAGACGCGGTAAACGCCCTACCGGTCATTGCTACTACTCTGGAAGATTACGCGACATCAACAAAGGAAGATGATACCCTTCCCTATAGGTCGTTTCCCTGTGATGCCTCACCAGGGTATCCCGGCTTTGGTGATGGAAAATGGGTTTCGCTGGCCCGTTTCTTCGACAAGGAATGGTTCGAACGAATATGGGTAATCCAAGAAGCAGTGTTAGCCTCCTCCGCAGTCGTGCTTCTTGGAAAGCTTCGGCTTGAATGGGATGCTATTGGAGATACAGCGCTTTGGCTTTATCATCGTCAGTTTGTGGATGCGGCTTTCCGATACGTAAGAGGACTGAGCCAAGAGCAGCTGCCAGAAGTGAAGAGATATCTGCTCAGGGTGACCAGAGCTGCCGATATTCAATTCACTAGGAAGTTCAGAGTCACGTGGGATTTGATCCGAGCAGTGTCCAGGTTCAAATGTACACTTCCTCTCGACCTAATATACGGCATCCTTGATGACTTTCAGATTGAGCCAGACTACTCGAGACCAGTCTCACAAGTTCTCCGATCTATGACACGACAACTAATCGAGAAGTCTGGAGACCTGATGATCCTTGGTCAGATGGATAAATCATTTCCGAGCTGTGTCCCTTTGTGGGTTCACCAATGCATCTGGTACCAGCATGGCTCTGGTTCAGCACGGCCTATCCCTCTGATCTCTCTGTTCACCATTTCTCTCTTATCACCTTTCCTCCTTATGTCATCGTTTTCCTAGAGTCGCTTTTTTCCTTATACTCACGCGGCGTTAGAAGACATGTGGCGTAGGGAGATGGAAGAGAGAGCTATTTAGAGATCGTTACAGAGTCCATACTTGGACTGGAGCTAGGACGCAGGAGCAAAGAGAACTAGTACAGTGCCACTAGCTCTCAGCGAGCGGTTTGCTTGTAGGATCCATCCGGGATCCAGGTCTACAATTAGTAAAGATACCTTATCTGTTCGAATAGATAGTCTCCGATACCATAGTTTAGGCCCATGAATAGTTTGAAGATCTTGAAGGACAAAAAGTCCAGGAAAAGATGAGAATGATATTGGAATACGGGATTGAAGGCAGGAAGAAGCAAATCCCCAGTTTCAAGGGCAGGAGATACCGATAGAATAACGAACCGGCCTCGCTCGACGACCAGTCCTCCATATGGCCTTCGTGAAATGTGTCCTATGCAGAGCTGCGGGGGAGGATCTGCAATTCGTACGCTAGCTGCGGCGTTTTGAAGGCCCTCCGATTGGCCGAGCTACATTGTGTTCAAATAATTTCAAGATATTCAGACTGCGGGTGCTGCCTTGGTCGACTTGCGCTCCAGAGATTGGAGATATCGACCAAAACGGTTCCTAATTCTCGAAAAACCTGATCAGCACTCGAATTACATTTCATGCGCCGTCTGACCCCGATATCCTGCAACTGAACAGAAAAAATGGCCGCGTTTGGAGGGCAGACTCCCACAATCATTGTTCTGAAAGAAGGCTCGTAGCATGTGGGATGCATCGTGATTGAGGCTGACAACTCTACAGGTACTGATCAATCACAAGGCAAGGGTCAGATCATCTCGAATATCAACGCCTGTCTCGCTGTTCAAGGCACGATAAAACCCACACTTGGTCCTTACGGCGGAGATCTGTTGCTGGTGGATGGCAATGGCAAGCAGACGATCACGAATGATGGCGCGACTGTCATGAAGGCGCGTTAATTGTTTTCGTTCCATTTCTTCAGTGCGACTGACATTTTGTTGCAGCTACTCGACATTGTCCACCCAGCCGCCAGGATCCTCACTGATATAGCTCGGTCTCAGGACGCGGAAGTTGGTGATGGAACCACCTCAGTGGTGGTCCTAGCTGGAGAGATACTGAAGGAAGTCAAGGAGTTTGTTGAGCAAGGTGTGAGCACACAGGTCATCATCAAAGGACTACGGCGAGCATCAGGAATGGCCGTCAACAAGGTCAAAGAGATTTCGGTCAGCACAGCGGATGGCAACAAGGTCGACACGTTACGAAAGCTTGCGGCTACTGCCATGAGTAGCAAGTTGATACACCGTAATGCCGACTTTTTCACAAAGAGTAAGCAAGTTTGTTTTTGTACGTCGCCACTTTTGCTAACAGGCAGCAGTGGTGGTTGATGCTGTCCTTTCACTCGATCAAGACGACCTCAACGAAAAGCTCATTGGTGTGAAGAAGATCACTGGCGGTGCTCTACAGGACTCCTTGTTCATCAACGGTGTTGCCTTTAAGAAAACCTTCTCCTACGCCGGCTTCGAACAACAACCCAAAATCTTCAAGAACCCGAAGATTGTCTGTTTGAATGTGGAGCTAGAACTCAAAGCGGAGAAAGACAACGCAGAAGTACGGGTGGATCAAGTGTCGGAATACCAAGCGATTGTGGACGCCGAGTGGCAGATAATATACAACAAGATGGAGGCTTTGTTCAAGACCGGAGCCAAGGTAGTCTTGAGCAAGTTGCCTATCGGAGATCTGGCGACACAATATTTTGCAGACAGAGACATTTTCTGTGCTGGGAGAGTATCAGCCGATGATCTGGAACGAGTCTGTCAAGCAACCGGTGCTTCGACACAATCTACATGTTCAGACATTCAAGAGTCTCACTTGGGCACATGCGGGCTATTCGAAGAACGACAGATCGGTGGAGAGCGATTCAATCTCTTCTCAGACTGCCCAGAAGCCAAGACCTGCACACTGGTGTTGAGAGGAGGAGCAGAGCAATTTATCGCCGAAGTTGAGCGGTCACTACACGACGCAATTATGATTGTCAAACGGGCACTCCGAAATAAAACCATAGTGGCAGGGGGCGGAGCGACGGAGATGGAGATTTCGAGCTATCTTCACCAATTCGCAGACAAGAATGTTCCGCACAAGCAGCAAGCCATTGTCAAGGCCTTTGCGAAGGCTCTTGAGATTATTCCACGACAGCTCTGTGACAACGCTGGCTTTGATGCAACCGACATTCTCAACAGACTGCGCGTCGAGCACCGGAAGGGCAATACTTGGGCGGGTGTGGATTTCGACCACGAAGGAGTTCGGAATAATATGGAAGCATTCGTATGGGAGCCGAGTCTGGTAAAGGTGAACGCAATCCAGGCTGCAGTAGAAGCGGCTTGTCTGATATTGAGTGTCGACGAAACAATCAAGAACGAGGAGAGTCAGCAACCAGGCGCTGGGCCACCCATGCCTCGCGGAGCACCGCAGCGTGCCTTACGTGGGAGAGGGAGAGGCATGCCGAGAAGATAGGGAAGAGATGCTTCAGAAGTCTCTGCAGTTAGTGGATCATTAGCAACTAAGTGTCTGCATTAGAATAAGGCGCGACATCGGCGTTTACGATACCACCCAGGATAGGAATGTTGATGAAAAGAACCGAAGCGCTTGCACTTAATACTTGGTCAAAAGTGCTCTGGACCGACGAAATGCATGCAGGGTGCACGGAAAAGACCAAATCACAAGTGACAGGAGAGCCTTAGTGGGCACTGCCTTCATGATCAAAGGGAAATGGAGAGAGCATGCGGCTCGAGCTTCCCTTCGGAAGGACCGTTCCAACGGCCTGAACCAATTCGGCACCTGGCTACACGTGCCGCAAAAGGAAAGGCCTGAGGTTTTAGTTTTGAAGCTGGAAGTCGCTGAAGCCGTGAGATGGCGGGGTCAGTCCTGTTGTACGAATGAGCGTGAACTTCAGCTGCAGCTTTACGCCAGTCATTTTAGGACTGGCCCCAGTCGCATCCCCGCGTGCGAGCTTTGTTTCATGCCTTTACCAGTCCAACCGCCATGTTCTGTGATAGATTTGTGGCTCCTTGTCAGGGCTCTGGGCCCATGGGATCTGTCTGCACCCCCCTCCCGGCAAAGCCGGTCTAGAAATGCTTAGGAGGGGCTTTCCCATTTCTGCGCCACGCCCATTGAAATTTGAAGACGCATGAAAATAGTTCTATTCTTTTGGGCTGAACTGGTTTTTCCGATATTAGATTGCCCATCACCAATGCGAAGCTCTGACTTCTCTATATCTGAAAGTAGAAATCGAAGGTCGCAAGGGTCGCGTCCAGTTGACTCGCTCTCAGCGCACGCCAAGAGACCACTTGAAGGCTTAAACACCTGCGGCTGGGAAATGTGAAGCTTCTCAGCTGTCCTTGGCTGCAGTTCTCAAAAAAGTCAACACCGTTCAACTCGAGGCAATTCACAACATCCATCTCTGACTCTGAGCCGCCAATACCTTCAAGACGCAAAGGAAATCTTGAGTCGCTCGGGTTAGGTCACTTTGGTGCCCTCCATTGGGCTGGGTTTCCCAAACGAAGTGGAGACCCTCTGACCCCAAAATTCATCCGAGCGCGTATTCTTCAACATCACCTCGCCTTTTCTCTCGAAGACTCATACACATCATCGACTCCTAAAGGAAAAAAACAACTTACCCGTCTACCCTTGAGAATCATCGCCATGTCTTACTACCCTAGCCAGGGATTCAGTGGCGCTGCACCCCATCAGAGCCACGGCTACCCCCCGCAGTCTTATCCACCTGGCCCAGGTTATCCTCCTCAGCAAGGTTATGGCCCACCCGGACCAGCATACGGAGGTGGATATGGGCCGCCGCCTCCACAACAGGCGCCTTATGGTTACAACGTGGGTATAATATCCTCCCCAGCGACATCGCTACTAATTCATGATTGCAGAATCCACCGCCCCAAGCACAAGGAGGTTACGGGTATGGACACCCTCCACCTCAGCAACCAAACGGCTATCCAGGTCCTCGGCCTGGAATGCCAACTACAAACAGCAATCCTTACGCCCAAGGGAACTCACACGCTCCTCGACCTCCACCTCCACCCACAACTCCTCAGGCCTTCGGCGGTGGGGCACCCCCCGGATATAGTGAGTCACCTCCCCTGCCGTATGTTCCGATGAAGAAACAAGAGTATGAGGCCAAAACTCGACACCTTGAAACACCTTGCGCATCAAATCATGACTCTGATACAATTTCGCTGACCTCATGGGCATGTTTAGGCTTCCAATACAGTAACTGCAGAGGCCGTCGAAAAGCCCTTTTGATAGGCATAAACTATTTTGGCCAGCGAGGTCAACTGAGAGGATGCATCAATGACGTAAAAAATATGTCGACATACTTGAATCAGAGCTTTAACTACGCTCGCGAGGACATGGTGATCTTGACGGACGACCAGCAGAACCCAATGTCGCAGCCTACGAAAGCCAACATCCTACGAGCAATGCACTGGTTGGTGAAGGATGCAAGGCCCAATGATTCGCTATTCTTCCATTACAGCGGACATGGGGGCCAGACACCGGACCTAGATGGTGACGAAGATGATGGCTATGATGAAGTGATCTACCCAGTCGACTTTCGAACGGCAGGTCACATCGTCGACGACGAAATGCATCGAATCATGGTCAAGTCCTTGCCAGCAGGCGTCCGGCTTACGGCAATTTTCGATTCATGCCATTCCGGGTCTGCGCTGGACCTGCCCTACCTATATTCCACGCAGGGCGTACTCAAAGAGCCCAATCTTGCCAAAGAAGCCGGCCAAGGACTGCTGTCTATTGTTGGGTCGTATGCGCGAGGCGATATCGGTGGTGTCGCTTCGGCAGCAATGGGATTCTTAAAAAAGGCGGCGACAGGCAACGCGATCCACGAGCGCAACTTGGAGACCAAGACCAGCCAAGCAGATGTGATAATGTGGTCCGGCAGCAAGGACGAGCAGACAAGTCAAGATGCCAATATCGGTGGGGAAGCGACAGGCGCCATGAGCTGGGCCTTCATCACAGCTCTAAAGAAGAATCCCCACCAGAGTTATGTGCAGCTACTAAATAGTATCCGGGATGAGCTGTCGAGTAAATACACTCAAAAGCCGCAGTTGAGCTGTTCACACCCACTGAGTAAGTCCTGGCCGCTCCCTCTCGGTTGGAGTCTGACATTAATGTTCAGCAGATACGGATCTACTCTACGTAATGTAGGGGGCATGATGAATGGACGCGGAGAAGGATAGGCAACAGTCTTACGTCGCAAAATGCAAGCCCAGAGGATTGGGCGTCAATAAAGCAGGTTTCTGGGGAGTTTGAATTCTCTGTAAGCTCTTAGGTGGGCGTCCATGTTGTAGCGAAAGGCCGCTACGGCGAGATGGAGTCATGGAATGCAGGGCTTGAACACATCGTCACATGGGTTGGATGCGAGATTAATGTCGATACGAAAAACACAGACGTTCCAAAACAGTGTCAAATGTCAAAACGTTATAATACCTCAACCACATGACTATTCCACATGTTGAACCAGTTACGGACGACAGGAACGACGCCGAGTCTGCCCTGCGGCGATGCAACCCGTCGATCGTCTGTCTCATGGCCCCATTTCGGCTAGGGGCTTGTCGTTTGGGCGTTGGAGCCGTGATTCCGGGCTTCTCCCCAAGGCCACGAGACTCCGCCTTGCCCTCTTGCCCCACCCAAAAATAGCTCCTCGACGAGTTCTTTACGGTAGTTGAAAATTCGGGGACATGCGCGGTCATCTTCGAGAAGCGCGCTAGAAGACTAATTTCGCAATCGTACAGTGACGATGTTAGCCGTCTCTCCAAAATTCTTGCCGTAAATGAGCTTCAGCGACCACACATAGGCCTCTTGCCAAAACTCCCCCATGTAACCGAGATTGCGCCGCTCCAAATGCCATGGAAGACGTCCCCCCATCGTACGAGTTCGCCGTAGATAGGGAAGTCTGGAGAATTGTGGCACCTTGGATACCGTCCAGCGACCTTTGCTCGGCTTGCCTTGTCAGCAAGAAGTGGCACAGCATATTCATCCCCTTCCTCTGGGGCGATCCGGCGAGCCACTTTGGCGCGGAGAACGATGCAGTCTATGTGGCCCTAACTCGATTCAAAAGGACGCTGAAGAAAGCTCGTGCTAGCGTTCGCCAGCTCACACATACGCTGCACTTACCACCTGCGCTGAGCGAAATTTATGGCGGGCCTAATCCAACCTGGCTTCGAGATGTCCTTGAATACCTGCCCCACCTACAGTCACTGATCGTGTCTAAGCTTCCGTTCTTTGACCACCATTCACTGCTCGCCTTGCGGCATAGTTCAACTTCCCGGAGACTCTCGTTCGATGATAAGGAAGATGAAATACCCTTATACGGACTGAAGCTACTGCTGGCTGCCCGAGAGCCGAATTCAACATCAGCCAGTCTTGCCGAGGCCCTCCGACACTTCCCACAACTCGTTTATCTCGACCTGTCCTACACGACTCCTGCGAGAGATGCCTCTGTCCTTGCAGCGCTTTCGAATCTATACGACCTCCAAGTGCTCAAGCTTCGTGGTGTTGGTCTCCGTGATGGCGAAGCGGAGGTGCTTGCCAACTCGATCGGTACCCGCGTGCGTCTGCTGGACGTAAGCCAGAACCTACTCACAGACATGGCTGTGCGATCGTTGTTGCAAGCTTGCTTCCTACCAGCAGACCGGCATATGAACGCCAGTCGTCCAAATGGCAGGCAAGTTGAAGATTGGCCGATTGGCATCGCCCCTGGCCCGGACTTTCTGAGCTTGGAAACGTTGAGAAGTGAACAGCTTGACCAGGAACTACTGAAGCAGCTGATGAACCCACTCACTGGCAGACTGGCTTTTGAGGATATCCCGCACCGGGGCCTTACCCATCTGTATATAGCTGACAATAATCTTTCTGTCGAGGGTCTGTCCAGCTTGCTTAAGACTACGAGGCTTCACGTCCTTGATGGTGGTACCGTGGATACGGTGAAGACAATTGCCAGAACGATATCTCTATCGTCGCCAACCGGCTACCGCGATGAAATTAGCTTTCCAGGCGCTGAAAAGCTCGTTCCTATCTTGAGCACCTACGCAAGCAACAACCTGACCTATCTACGTCTGGATCATGCTATTGTCACCCAAAGGCTTCAATCACGCGATGTACCCTCACCCACTTCGTCGATTGTAGAACTAACTCCACACATCACTTCAGCGGCAGAGCTACCAACGGAAGAAAGGATGGTCTTTGAAGCCCCAGCACCAGCGCACTACCCCGTCGAAATGCCATCGGAGAGAGAACCCATCTATGAGCTCGCTGCAGATCCTCCAGCCCCAAGGTTTGAGCTTGCTGGTGACTGCATACACTTTGCGCTTAGTCCGCCAATAGGTGAAGCTCCTGTTCCAAGCCAGACAGCGTCCCAGGAGAGACTAGAGCCAGTGAAGGGAGATGGCGCTTTCGCTCCCGAGGTAGTGGTCAGTGGGGATGAACCTCAGGATGATGAAGTCTCCAGCGACGAAGAAGTCATCTTGAATGCCTCAGGTACAGGCAGAACGTCTGGAAGGCATCCAAGTGCTCCGAACAGGTCCCCAATCAAGCCTGCAGATATCAGTCCTGTTTCACCGCATCCAGCGACTACCACTCCGGTGAGTCCATCAACGAATTCACTGTCGTCAGCCTCGCGTATTGCACGTATGGAGACAATACTTCGAAAGAGACCTGCGGGTATCTCTACGAGGACAGACCCAGACACTTCGAACAACACTACACTCACGCCACAGGGCTCTCTAATCCCGGAATTCCACCCTTCGGCTCTACCCCATCTCCGAACTCTCGTCCTCACGAATGTCCCAGCGTCGGTGCCCCAATCATCGCCCGTAATACCAAACCTACGCAAGCTTATCTCAGCTTGCGCAGATGAGGCACAGCTGGCTCTTCTTCGCGCAAAAACAAACTACTCCTTACCGCCTGGGCGCTCACGCCAAGCCGCGGAAGTGCACCACGCTCGGTCTCTTTTCGCGCTGGCGTTGATTGTGCTTGAGATTGCCCCAATCCAGCTCGAAGCCAAGAATGGCATTGCTCGTTCCGGGACGGTGAAAGGATGGCATCATTTGCGCCAACGCATGTCCATGTCAAAATCGAGCACAGGCGACCCCGATTCAGAGACGTTCTGGTCAGCGGCTGAAAATGACTTCTCATTCTTTGGCGAGGAAGGAGAAGAGCAGGATGAGTGTGGGATCTATCAGCATGATCCCGATAAATATTTTCCTACAGCACATCTCGACGACAAAATTTTCGTGGCGTCCGATGATCTTACGCCCAGCTCACCACATGGAAGTCTAAGATCTCTTGAAAACGGCCTGACCCTGAGGAGAAGCCCGACTTTGCTTCAATCACCGAGGAATTTGCCGCTCGGAAGAAACCGAAGGAGTAGCAGTTCAGGGAGCGGGAGGGACAGAGACAGCATAATGGCAGAAGTGACGGGATCGATCCCTACATCCAATCCCGTCACGAAACCTCAGACTCCTGTGAAGCCGGATGAGCCAATGCTCGACGTCGTCGCAGAGCTCGCAAAATTCAGGCGTGAGAAGAAGGCCGAATATGAGGCTGCTCTTCTTCAATGGCGGATCGCGAACAACCCGCATAGAACTATGAATGGCGGTGTCGTGGATGGTACGACGACTGACGAGAAAGATCTGCCGTTTGTGGAAGGCCACTGGAAAGGGGAGATCAGGGTTGTGAGAAATGCGGCACCAAAAGGCAGGACAGGCGTGGTGGATGTGTATGGGAATTATTTCGAAAAGGGGTATCTGTACCCATGATGGCTAATGTACAATGATACCCCTACCGATGTTTGTGCACAGGTATGCATAGCGTTCACTGTTTTATTACTTTGCGATTGTTCTTGTATACGCTCATCGTCCGGGCGATTGGTATGCACAAACTACGACATCCACCTTACAACTTCTACTCAACCTTTCCATTTCGTACTTTTTCTACTTGACCATCAACATTGCTGATCTTGCATCAGGATCAAAGGTAATCTCTGTAAGTGCTGCTCGTTCTTTTTTCATTCATGAGTGATCGCGGACGCTCTATCCAACGTCTCCTTCTGCCCAATGAGAACTGGTTTTCGTCTTGGTTGGTGGACGGCTGTGTTCTTTCAGAAAAATACAGTTCATTATCTCCTCCTAAACCTTCAGAGCTGGTGTTTGTCCTTGATTGCAGACGCTGATTCCATTCATGTCATATCGAATGATACCTGTGCTTACCTCCTGAGCAGCAACCTTTGGACTTGCTTGTTAGACACTTTATATCTACCTCGCCTTTAGCTCAACCTCTCACCTCACCTTTGCCATGTACTCGCCTTTCTCCCATGACCATGGCGGGCGCTGTACCTCCACGTTACCACTTCCACTTACTAATATCGACGCCGAGTTAGTTTCAACGCCAACCCCCATGGCTGCGAAACCTAAACCGAGCAAGCCTGTCAAAGGGCCCAAGTTTCTCGCCCCCCTCATCTCTCCCGCGCCAATCAATGCCCCCTGGACCGCCGTGATCGACCCTAAAGGCAGACCCATCCCATACCTCCAACAAACCACCGTTCCCAACCTCACGGTCCGCAAGAATGCACAGTCCACAACCGCGACCAAGACGGTCCGCTTCCTCCTCCTCACCCACTCCGACGGCGGCCGAGTCATCGAAGACAATACCGGCTTCACCGAACCCCAATACTGCCTCCCCAACCACCCGCGCTACCTGGGGCTCATGTGCCAGCTCGGCGAGTCCCTCGCAACAAACCTCAACATCAGCAGCGGTGACGGTGACGGCGGCAACAAGCCCGGCGACAATACGTGGGACGTGTTGGTGCAGCTGCCGCTAAAGTACAACGCGTACTACAAGAGCAGAAAGCTGGGGGCTACACAACATCTCGATCTGTACATCGCGGGCCACGATTTCCAGAAGTTCGACAGCATCAAGCAGTATGCGTTGCATCTGGCTTGGTTGGCCAAGGAGGATGATGAGGGTGTACACGTCAAGTGTGAGTGCAAGGTATGTGGGGGGGAGAGGAAGAAGGGCGTCAAGGCGGAGAAGCAGGTTAGACGGAAGAGTCGCTGGGCGGAGCACTGTGGGCCGGTCATGGAGGGCGTACCGGATTGGCGGGCTTAGATAGGGTGACTGAAAAAGGGGGCGTGGGAAGTGGAGATGGAGGTTGTTCTCAATTCACGTTGTAGTGTATCTTTGCCAGCAGTGATTTGAGAGAACGCAGTGTTTTCGACTCACATAATAGTTGAATCTGCAAGCAAAGACTGGGGCAGAAGTAATGTCCTAACTCAATTCTGTGAGTGTGGACTGAGACCGCTGTGTTCTCATCTTGCAAAGACGGTAAAGTCTCTCAGCATTGATTAAAGTGCTATTCGACTGCGACCACGAATACACATTCTAGCGGACGACTGGTTGTACCTTTCCGCGTTATGGTGTAGCTTTTGCACCTTCATTTTTGAAATTGCGAAAGCTCCTGATCAATGACTCCATCGACCGCTCCGTCCATTGATGCAGGCAGGCCCTCCTTATTTGCAAATTGGTTGATCTCTGCAACGCGACCATGTCAGCCGTGCATCTCCAAAACGTTGCTGGAGAATCGTGAGCTTGATATCATAGCGTACCTTGATTGACCATAGCATCCTCGCCCGACCTCTCAACGCCACCCATGAAGCCACCGCCGCCGCTCTGGTTTCCTCCACTTTGCTGCTGGTTGTTGTCACCTCCTGTATTTCCCTGGTCGTTGCCGGTGTTGCTATTGCCTCCCATCTGGCCTTCGAGGGCCTGCTCGCCTTCGCGGAGGAGACCGTCCATGTTGAAGGGTGGTGGATTGAGTTTATTGGAGATGAGTAGGTGGGAGTGATGTGGCGAGCAAGGGGAGGATGATTGTGAAGATGAGGAACGAATTTATACGGCAAGCAGTCGAAGTGGAAGATCGAGAAGCGGTAGGGAAGAGAGTCGTAACACCTGTGGAAGAGGGAGATCTCTTTGGATTTAACCTCCGATCGCGAGGCCCGCCCTGGTAGAGGGGTCAAGATGGGGGTGGCCCCACCATGGAAGAGGTCGTGCGACCTGCGACGCTATGCGCGGGGCATATTGATACGAGGTCAGGCCTCAAGTGATGCGTCGAAGGGCCTGCAGGTACGGCCTAAAAAGTGGATACACTAGCTAAAGCCTGGGCCAATACAGGTTCAGCGACGAGTCATTTTCAGCTGGTGTGTCTACTATTCCCTTGCACAATTTGTCATCTGATGGGGGGAGATAGCGTAGAGCCGCTGAAGCCATTCACTCTTCATTCAAATCGCAACTGTCCTGGCATCGTTGCGTTGACCATTTCGGTTGCCAGCACATACTGCAATGCGATATGCCCAATTTTGCGCCCAGATAACAGCCAAGCTCGCCAAGCTCCCAATAAGCTCGCTAGTTAAGCTTTCCTCTAATTGGATCTCAATGCCTGGAAAACATTTAGTAGTTCATCCCGCCTATATTGAGAGAAATCCGCGAACAATAGCGGCGCTGCACCAAAGGCCTACTTCGGGAATAACTGCTATTCCCGTGTTCGAAAAACTGAAGGCTCATTGGACACGCCGTCTGAGTGACATACTCAGCTTTGCTCATCTCTACCAACCCAAACCCGCATCCGGCCCTCCTTTTCGTCCTTTGCATCCCTATCTCTCCTCACCTTCACACCATTCCATCTCTCCACCGCCCTTTCCCAGATCTTGAGTGTCTCTTCGTCTCTCTTCAACTTCCACTCTCTAATCCTCCGCTCGCCTTCCTCCACCATCTCGCTGTCATACCTACCCTCCCTCTCCGTTCCTTTCCGCTCCTTTGCGATCAGCAGGCGTGCTTTCTGATCATGGATCTTACCGTTGTATAACTCGAGAACCATGTTCTCGGACGATCGATGGTAGGAAATATCGCATGCTTGACAGCGGCCTGAATAGGACGCTCCGGTTTTGTTGAGCAGGACTTTGGGCGCTGGCGTGGGAGGCGTGGTGTGTGTGCAGGCTGTGAAGGAGATAGGGTCGGAGTCGATTATCAGCATGTTAGTGAAGTTCGCTAAGGTGGAATTAGGTCAGTAGAGTAGGTAATTTGCAGCTGCTTGTGTGTTGTCACTGTTTGAATTGCAGAGAATAGATGTCAAATGCTGACTCTCACATCATTATAGACACAAGGACTAGAGATGTGTGTTTGGCAAACAAAGTTGCACTGTCGCCGCGTTGGGAAACAAACACGAAATGGCATGTCACTACATACTTGACTTGTATTGGTTCTTTGTAGGTATTTTCCATTCATTCATTCATTCAGCACAAAAGCTATGACCGCTCCTTACGGTACCTTTCCAACACGAAGACCATCCTGGGTACGACAAAGAGGCAAGGCATGTCAGCTGAGGATCTTTCACTTGTCTAGATATTCTGGCTCGAGTATGCTCCCCACGAATGCCACACTTGGCTACTGAAGAATCGTATCTTCCAATCGTCATGTTGGTGTCTGCTTGTCTAGATTTAACACGACTCGAACAAACGCCAAAACCGCCAAATAGACAAAGGAAAATTGGGACCACGATTTGATCCGGACCTTCCCTATTGAAGAAGCGCATCGATATCCCAAGTCACACTTCGACTTCCACAGAACATCGTACATCCAACAACATCCGATCGCGCATCCTTAACATATCTAACCCTCCCTCACCTCTTGCGCAGAGACTTGCCTGCCATAACCCCCGCGACCTTCTTCGGCAAGGACTTCTTCGTGACACCAGCTTTCTTGGACATTGAATCCTTCTTCGCTGGACTCTTCGCTGTCTTCTTGGTCGAAGGGGTCTTTTTGCCGGCCGAGGTGGACTTGGCGATAGAACCCGAGCTCTTCGCTGCCCTCTTTTGGACCGTACCTTTCTTCGCCGTAGTTTGGGGCTTCTTATTAACCCCAGCGCCGGTCTTGGCGGTTTTCTTCGCCGCAGTCTTCCTGGCAGCTGCTTTCTTCGGCTTGTTCACCTCCGTAACAGCGCTATGGATGAGTCTCTCTGGTACACCAGGCAATGTCCCATCACGCTGGCGTGTGACTCTGCCCGAAGTAGACTTCTTCGGCGGCGATGCCTTTGGAGGGTGGGGATTGGCCTTTGGCTTAGGTTTGGGGTAATTGGGCTTGGGATTCGTGACCTGACAGACAGCAAGGTCAGAAGGTAGGATCGAATTTCAGAGTCAAAGGCTCAAAGAGTAATGACGATCAGTCATGGATGCATCGCTGCAGAAACTTACCGGCATGCCTCCCAACAACCTCGGGCGCGACTCATTTACCATGGAGATGTTCATGCCTTTCATGGCGCTTGCAGCGATTGTCCTGTGACCCGTAGTTACCGATGGGGTGGTACCGCGCTGGCGGTCAGCATTGGGGTTCACACCGCGGGCCGGCGTGGTGCCCCGTGCAGGCGTGGTTGCTCGAGAGTGTGCCATGTTGGCGGCGGCTTCAACAAATGAAACAACGCCTGAAGCCAACGAGCTGAACAAAGAAGACGGCTGCGATTGGGTCGCGTCCGCCAGGATTGTTCGAGGTGGCGCCCCAGAAAAAGGATTTTAACAACAAGTAATATTCGCCAAGATGTACCAAAACAATGAAAGAGAAGAAGCAAGGCTTGGGAAGGTAGCTTATGAGGAAGCACGTGTGGATTTAAGTGATATGGCTGCGCCAGTTGGGAAATGTAAACAACGCGCTGAGATCACTATGAGCCATGGAATGTGGGGAATGACCCGACTCAAGCCGTCCGTCGTTGAGAGCGAATCTGTTGAGAAGCTTGCACAGTGCGTGTTGGTCCGGCCGTGCCCTCGGAGGTCCTGGAGACTGCTGAAAGATGTTTGAGGACCTGTTCACTTGTGAGAAGTTGTAAATCTGAGATGAAATTTTGATCAACACACGTCCTCCACGTTACGCATGCTGCTGGCGAGGACGCAACCCCAAAGCAGCAGTCAGTATCCATCACGCATAATATACGTGATCGTAAGACACTTTCTTCCAACGTCAAAGTCCCGTACTCGTAGGCCGCTGCAAACCACCAAAACTCCAACAATTCCTTTCCACCACAACCTAGGTGGTAATCTCACAACCCGAGCTTACTCCCAATAGCCCCTATCACCATTTGCCTCTTCTGCTTCTCCACGAACTTACTTACCCCTTCGCTCCAATCGCTACTTGTCTCAGCTGCCCGATCAATGCTATCCCCGACAATGTTTAATTTCTCCGTCCGCTCTTGCAATTGCCTTTGCATCCAAGCGTAGTAGCCTTCTTCCTCTCTTCTTGGTGGACCGGCCCCTGGCCTCCCCCTCGACGGTGGCCTTCCGTCTATCGCAGCCAGCCTCTGTTGCTGCTCTGCCTCCCGCATCTCCGCAATCATACGCTTAGAGGGTGGTCGATTCGGCCCACCAATCAGGAGATCCATGTCAGACGGAGTAATATACTGCGTCCCACTTATCCACTGTAAGTTAGAGATCGTCGGTCTCGGCGGAACTGTTGCTTGGGGATTGTAGAGCCTGTCCCCAACACCGTGCGAGAGGTCAAGTCCGGCTCCCCACACATTCAACAACGCCATCTCGCTCGGTCCCGTCCAGCCAAACACATCACCCGTCGTTGTGACAATCGCGTCGCCGAATCGGCGGATGTCAAGCTTGTTATCAACTTTCGCATTGCCAACTTCTTTAAGTGCGGGGAGAGAGTACGCTCTGGCTCGTCCATCTCCGAAAAGCCCAACAAGAGCATAGCCTCGATCTTGGAAACGGGCGACTGTAGCGGAGTCGCAGAGGAAATTATCAAACGTCTTTTGTGCGCCTTTGGAGGACGCAGGCTTGAAGATATGCGCTGATGATGTTGTGACGGCGACGATCACTCCGTTCGTCCTCTGTCCATTCTTCAGACCGGCAACAGCGGCTTGCGAAGCGTAGGCAGGTGCGCCAGTATCGGCATTGATTGGGGAGATGGAGATAATTCGAGCATCCAAGGAAGCGACGCCTGCGAAAGAGACGGAGAAAGTGCCGCCAGCTGAAGGAAGAATTTTGAAAGTAGCGATGCGACCGAGCGACGTCCCCACGAAGAAAACATTCGAGGAATAATCTAGCAGTGTCAGTTGAGCGTCTTCTCGAGCAGCTCATCTCACGTACCATCTCCCTCAAGCGTCATGACACCAAATTCAATCACGGTGGCCCACTCAGGCTTCTCCTGTGGATGGCTATTGGCTCGTGAACGGACTCCCCGGATGCTTCCTTTGCGATGGACCTGAGCCAAATCGCTGCAAAGCTTCGAGTAGATGATAGCAGGACCCCTCATATCAATCACAGTAATACCACCGAACTGGTATCCAGCAACGACAAAGCCGACGTCTGAATGACTCAGCGCCGTCACTGGGCCTTGCTGGTCATTAGTCAAGGTGAGTGGCAGCAGTCCTTCCTTCAATGCAGGATCCGCTCTGTTTGAAATGTTTGTCATCTTGCCTGGTCCCTCATTCTGGCCCGGCGGAGGCGGAGGTCGGCCTACATTCTGGTTGCGGTTGAGTCTGAATATTACCACCTCTCCGGATCTCAGGCCGACTGATAATTCTCCAGTGGCACCGGACATACTCATCTTGCAGACGTCGACATTATCCCATCTTCCAACAGCTGCGGCAAGATCAACCTGGAGAGTAATTTCATTCTCGATCTCATCGCCGTGTCCGGCATCCCAAACACGTATCGTCCCGTCGGCGTGAGCAGTTTGAACAATATTTCTACTTTCAAATCTTTTCAGAGTCTTAGTTTGCTCCGCACCGCCCATTAGAAAACTTGGCCCATGCTGCCGAACCTCACGCATCCCTAGCCACCGATTTCGGTCAATGCGCGCAAGAGCTGTATTGGTGACGAAAGGGTGAATGAACGAGAGTGATATATGCAACTGGTTTGTTGGCGTAATCGGGTGGCCAGATGGGAAGCTGAGTGTGATCAGCTCACCAGATGAGAGCAACACCAGTACAGCGATTGGGTCGTGCGAACCTGCATAGTGGGGCGACGACCGAGGTATAAGAAGGAGATCTGCAATTTCGGCATTCGGAGGTGTGGGCAGGACATGGACCCGTTTGGGAGATCGAAAGTGCTGAGTAAGGGCATCCCAAGAAGAAGTCTGGTAGACAGGTGTATGTCCTAGGTCCAAGAACGTCAAGCCTCTTGATGGCTCGGTGGTAAGCGTTCCACCTGCTAGAAGGATACCCGTGTCGTCCGGATTCTCCTTCGAACACCACGAAATGTTGAAGTAAGGCCTCTTCAAGGACAGATCTTCGACCGAGCCACTCCAGGCGGCTCTACCAGGGATATGTATTCCTGTTTCCTGAATCGTTCGAGCTTCGACAATCCGTCCGTCTCGCGGATCCCAGAAGACTAGGCTTGAGTCGTCATAAGCGGTCAGGATGAAGGATCCGGTCGGGTGCCAAATGGCATGTGTCAGTCGCGGGCGTCGTATCTCGTTGGAGGACCTCGCGTCTAAATCGCCTCCTTGGGCTCCTCTTGGTATTTCGTAGTAGAAGTGTTTCACTGCCTTATTCTGTTTGAAGGAAAAGATCACGGCGCCCTCAGAATATCCAATCAACAATGCTCCGATGTCTTTTGGATGGAATTGCAAAGACACTACAGGCAGTATGCGTGACCTCGGACTTTTCTCACGCCAGCAGTTTGGTATCTTAAAAGCAGTCAGGGATTCTCGGTCCAGGTCGTACGCCACAACATCACCTGCGAAGCGTGATCAGCCAAGGTTGTCCCCCTTTGCCATTCTTTGCCGAACCCATACCTACCATTTTGTAAGCCAATCAGGCAATAGTCCAGGCATGGGTCCGACACAAGAGCCATGACATGTCCAGGTGGTGCATAGCTGGCAATCAACTTCCCGGTTTCCAGGCTAAAGACGGAAACATCGTTCTTGTTGTCTAGCGAAAGAAGCCTGTTCGCACAGAACTGTAGCTGTCGTACGGAGGACTTCCGAGGTGGGTTGAATGTATGGCATACTCGCTTCTGTCCGAAGACGTAGATGACACCTGGGCCGAAGTGTGACTCGCTCGTGCCAACGGCGAGAAGGGACTGGACCGGGTCGTATGCGAAGGCGGAAACCTGGGAGTTGATGCCATAACGGGCGTACTGTGCGGCGTTACCAAGTCAGCCAATACTGTGGACGTGTAGCTCGGTGTGTTTGATCTTACGTCGTCGATTAGAAAGAGCTCTGGAGCGACTCCGTTGGACAGATCACCCTGCACACCAGCTTGCTTGCCCCTCAAGAAGTGCGCCATTGTTGCAATAGTGGCATATCAAGGAGGCGGCAAGTCATATGCGCCAGTCTCGGCCTTTTAACAGGAATATCTGTCGTGTGAGGGATGCTTGAACTTGAAACCTCTCCCAAAATACGTTGGTTGCCTTGCGCTTTGGGCGTCGTGCTGCGTCATTCGCGGGCTCCGCGGGTCGCCAAGGCCAGCATGCGGGAATGCTTCTCTGCTTCCATTTTCTTTGTCATTCACTTACGCAGCGATTGGCGAGCATACGTTGACCTATGCATTGGGAAACTTGACTTTGCAAGGCTTTTCACGATACTCAGAAGTTGCTCACAGGAAGTAGATCGGATATGTATACCAACAAGGCGCATGTCGCTTCCCAACTAACCTCATGTCACCCCCTTTGGGATGAATATTCGCGGATGACGAGTTTGCGCCAGTCCCAGCGACTGCCATGGCCTTATCACTGCCGGTGGGCCTCACCGGATACCCTCTACATTGTCCTGGTCCCGCTGCCCTCTCATCACAGTCCCAAGTCCTTTGGTGAGATCAACCCTCTCTTCAACATGATGCCCATCGGGACGCTGCCATCGCTCATGATCTCCGTCCTCTTGATTGCCAAGCCCAGCCCATTCTCTGCCTTCTCATCATTCACATACCAAAAGTGCATTGCTGCCGGAACCGATAGATCCCATTCCTTGCCCGACTTGTCTTTAACCTTGGATTCTCCTGCTGCTGGCGTTCCTGGCAAATTCGCGAATAGCTTCGCCTGACCCAACATCTCATATCCATCATCAGTCTCACTGCACATGACGAAGTAAGGCTCATGGAAATAGCTGGTGAAAGGGCCGTAAAGCTCTCGAGCAACGGCAATAACTCCTTCGCGACCATAGAATTCGGTACCGTCCGCTTTTTGAATGGAAGCGTCCGCCGTATACCATTTAGGATCTACCCCGTTGGTGTCGAAGTCTTTGTTGAAGGCTTCCATCCACTTCATCGCAGGATGCTTGCGGGTCGTGGAGTCCCAGTACCCGCTATGAACGAAGGCAGGTTTTGTAGGTGCGGACGACATGATGGAAGGAGGTGCTAGATCTTGCTTGAAATTTTGATTGCTGCGTTTGGGGGTATCTCCTGTGAGCAGCTAGGCGTAGAGCGGGGAAACCTGAATGTCTCTTTTCACAAACTAAGCGTGGGTCATAAATAGAGATGACTAGATATGTAGAAGAAGAGGGAGGGGGAAGGGAAGTCTGAGTGCCTTTATGTCACATTGAGATCCTTAGTTTATTAGCTGTAAGGGGAAAATGGGCACGAAACAGACGAAAGTTAAGGGGAATGCCAATGGTCTCGGCGAAGCGAACCATCTTACGCAGCATTGAACACCTCGAATATTAGTGGTCGTGTAGAGCTCCTTTACTTTGAGAGGTGTCAAGCTCAGCTTTCAGCTTGCAAGCCCTTGTGAAGCGACACGAAGGCCGTATGGGCGAAGAACGAATGCCAAGGATAATGTGAGAAAAGCTTTAGCGCAAATTACCCCTCAATAGCGGGGTTTAGCCTTGCGAGCAAGGGAATGAAGGCAAGGAATTTGTGAGAAGCGCCGGTCCAATTCGGCTAGGTCAACTATCTTGTGGGCAGAAGTCCAGGCTTCAGCTGGTTTCTTTTCCCCGCATGATATTGTTAGATAGTCTGCTATTTGAGGACCCGAACGCAAAATATCCTGAGCCGGTCGTGTAGGTGGCGTTCTGGAAGTGAGCTGATATTCACTAGTACCAATGCTTCAATATGATCATGGGGGATCATTTGGAGGGCGGCTGTGATTGTAAATGACGAACGGACCCGGGTAGCCAGACTCTGAAACATCCATGCTGAGCCATGCACCAGAAATGCCAGACCGCCTGGAACGCAACGCCACCTATGCTGTTCACCGCTTCGAGGGAAGGCGGAAAATGATAATCCTCATCTCAGCAGGTCTATCGTGCACATCCTTGCCAGGGACAGAGTCAAATTCCGCCTGGCTTGGAGCTCCGAAGCTTGGTACCGAGCACGGGTGTGACTCATGGTGACTGCGATGATAGCAGCGTAGCAGACGTAGCTGCGCTCACGTCAGTATTTGTCTGGAGCCCTTATGCCTGGGTTTGCTTGCAGTTCAGTCTTTACGGTCTCCAATCTCGAGTGACTCCTAGTCCCTTCATTATTGCCACTGTACGCCAATGGAAGCCCCTCGACGCCCTTGCTCGGAAAGCATCCATTTGCAGTGGCATATTTGTTGTGCTCGCTTGCGATAATGTTCTTGAGGTCGATGTCTACAAGAACGGATGATGAACCCCCCAAATCGGCTCGGACCAGATTCGCAACCTTGACGCTCTCTAGCGCAGGAGCCAGACGATAGATCTGATGTCTGATTTGCGCGTACGGCAGTGAAAGCATCAGGTCTTCGGCTTCCTGTAAGCAAGTCTCCACCATTGTTCTAAAGGCATCCTTCCATGGCACATCCATTGACCCATTATTCATCTTGACCAACACATCGCAGGTGGACTGGATTCGCAGGATGCAGAATTGATCTATAGGTGTAGGGAATGCATTGGAAAGTGGTAGAAGAAGGTTGTTGGGGGGATGTAGTTGCATTCCTACCACTATCCTAATCGCTGATGGAGAGACAAACTAGAAATGGGCACAGCACGACGACGAACAAAGACAAGGAAAGTGAAACACATGAAAATTACGATGACCAAGAAACAAAGGACCTGCCCACGGCTAAGAAACGTGGCTTGATTGCAGTCGCCAAATTGATATAGATTTGGAATTGGTACGCAGGAAGGACTTGCGTGGGAGAGGCGTGGTTCGGGACTAGGGAACAAACCGTAGTGGTTGAACTTCCAACATTGGCAAGATGAAGGCTTCGCTGCTCTTTTGCTTCAAGACTAAGGCTTGCATTGCGCAATACCGGAAGGTCGAGTCAGGGATGATGAGCCAGTCTGAAGCAATCTCGCCAAACGGACGTATGAGAGAGTGTGGTTTGTGGCTCGGGCTGTTGACTTCGGAAAAATGCCCTCAAGGGCGTCTTGGAAAGATGACGTCAACCTGTACGCGGACGAATCATGGACATGAAGACTGAAATGCTCGCTTCAGCCAGCCAATGTCCGTAAGTTGCGGCTTTTGCAAAAGTATGTAAGATGCATAATTAGATCGAATAAGTAGATGGGACTTCCTGAGAGCTGCCTTAGCCTGATCTTGTCGATCGTGTTAAAAGCTGAAACAGCTTAGAAACCCAAGGCCCGTCTCGCTTAAAATTCCAATCAACTCCCCTGCTGAGCGATCGTCGGTCCCGAAAGGATCTCAGAGTCGCCACATTGATGCACCTTCTGAAATCTCGCACCTTTTTTTGCAGCAGAAATCTCGCAGGCTCGCACTTTCCTCGCTACAAGGTTACATCTTTGTGCGTGGCTATGACCAGTAGTGCATCGTGGTCATCAATCTTAAACCCAATGCGGGTCAAATTAGGGCAGTACAGAAACGTCATTTCGCTGCAAACCGCTTCTCGGAAGACTCTTCCAACCAAGTCATGTCGCCGGAGAGGCATCTCTGATCTCTTGTGGCGGCGGCATTGCAGTGCTGATGGGTCGGGGCGTTGGTTGATAGATTTCTGCGAGGTTGAACCGCTTGAGCTCCTCAAAGTCGTTGCCAACGACGCTCATGCCGCACACGTTCTATCTAATCAGGGTCGATGACACGATAATGAACGGAGATTGACTTACGCGGTACACATCTACCAGAATCAACAAGTCGTAATTCGTCAGATCAACAGTGTGCTCTGGTCCGACAGCTGTAGCAACAGTCTTGATGACCTCATCTCTGCTAAGAGCGTTGTTGTTTCGAATCGTTGGGCGGATAGCATACTATGATATCCATGGTTCAGTCTGTGCGAACAGCTTTGCTGATGGGTCTGCATGTAGAGAACCAATCGGTGGAGATCCAAGCAGACCTCCCGAGCTTGTCACTTGATATAGCGGAAACGTTCAGTGGAATTGACCATTTTTTGCTCACCTTCTTTGCTGATCCTCCAGCATGGAAATGTGGTCGTAGTACCGACTGGCAGACATGTTCCAGACCTCCGCCCATAGTCTTGCGCATCAACGTCATAGGAGTCATGCGTTTGATGAAACGACTTCTTTTTTGATCTGGTTTTGAGTGCGCATCCTTGCATATTGTGTGCACCAAGGAGACTGGATCTATGCCGTCACCTGTCTTAACAAAGGAAACTGATATATGTAAGCCAGGAGAGTTCTAACAGACAACGCAGAGACCGATGGACGTCATGGAACTACCAACCGCACTGAATGTCGAGTTTAACGAAGGTGAATGTCGAGGAAGACGCAGATGGCCTCATAGACTCAAGCTCTTTCTGAATTGAACTTTCCACATCCTCAGTGTCCGATATATCTGTGCCCTCCTTCGCCGCGGCTAGACCGTTCGTCGAGAGGCCAGCGGCATCCCCTGTATACTTTGGGAGTGTCAGCTTGCTAGATTCAAATCTCCCAATAAGACGAGAGGCAAACCTGGGAAAGCAAGTCATTCATCTCTCGAAGGCATTTATTTTCCTGACCCGTGGCACAAGTCACAAAAATACCCCTGTCATTGTTGTGTATGCCGGACCCGCTGATGACAACTTCGCCGCTTGATTTAGCCCTTTGCATCTTCCATTTGCCGGCTTGCTGTAAGGAGCAATCATTAGTATATCTTAGGCGTTGAGAGCTGAAAGCATGCCGTGTACCTGAAGAGTCAAGTCAAGCCGGGCCTGAAGAAAATGCTAGACCAACCTTCTGGCGCTTTCCAGCGTGTGTCTGACTGTGCATGATCTTCTGTTTCTTAGAAGACCTTTGGTCTTCGGATCCATCCATGGGCTGGTGGTTGGGTAGTGTAAACTTGACCAGTTGTATTGCGAATTTGCCTCTTGCTTGGATATATGTGGAAGGCTGGCGTGGTCAAGCCGCAATATATTTGTGTTTCACTTAACTGTAAATTCTAGATGGGAGCCGAGAACGTTGGACACGCCATTCAAAATTCTGACAGCTTTAGTAATTTGAGCGCTCTCGCAAGAGGTGCTAGAAAGTCTGCTACCACTATGCCCCGAATTATGGTCTGACGAGATTGCTACGACACCAGCGCAAAAACCGGGTCAGCTCGATAACGTACACGATGGTGCTCGCCGTTATCAACAGGCTCCATGATTGCACTGCCTCTGTATCTCACATATTTACGACCACTACGCGGATCATCTATTTAGCAGGCCTTGAGACCAGTTCCGTTGTCATTTGGAAAGTAGCATCACCGTTTCTCAAGTCCTTCCTCGTCCTGCCAGGCCATCCTTCATGATATCGGTATTCTCATTGCGTGCAGGCCACTGACAGTCTATTCGCGAACATATTACCAAGAACATAGTCGAGCCCGGGAAGACCCCGGGTAATGCCTGCTGCCTTTGATCCTTAACTCCATCTTCCTTCGTGCCAGCCCTTTTTCGTTCAGTTGGAGTGGAACTCGCAGCCCACAGACCATCTGGGTACAGCAAATGCTTGACAGGGCTTTCATTGGATTGAGTAGCGTGCAGATCTTCATAGCTCGGTTGGTGTAAAATACTGACGTCGGTTGCATCGACGATGCGTCATTGGTGACGGCCTCCGATGGTTGCTCTGGGCATTCCAGTCTGCCAGCGCCCATGCAACACGGCCTGGGTGTGATTGGGCCTTGATGTGCTCCTGTGCGAGTAGCACACAAATTCTCCGTACAGCCATGCACCTATTGCCAGGACACACGCGTTGGGTTATCTGGCTGAAGATGTTGTCATATTCTCATACCCCATGATCTTGCCAGGTTGAAGCTGCTTCCAGCCCAGAAGCCCACGAATTGACCTAAGTGTCCAATTGTGCCACCAACTTTTTGTACGTCTTCTAGTCTTCTATCGACAAACTCTTCTGTGTCCCGAAAGTCTTTGGATGTATCCGTTGTCATGAATAGTTCTGAGCTAGCGTACAGCGCTGCAAGAGAGGCTCGTTTGGTATACCAGGATGTGTCGACGCTAGTGTCGCCTGCAAGATACCAGATTTCGTCTGAGAGGGCATTGAGTTCTCTGAGAGAAGTTGAGATGTTTTCCAGCAATGACATGTGACCGAGTGCCTGCCGGTGAAGCGGTTAGTCTGAAGAACTATTGAACACTAGGTCCGACCTACTGCCTGCCACTGATGAATGACATCCTTGTTGGCCAGCAGCCTCTCCAATGTCAAAACCCGGACCTTCTGGCCAACACCAAGCTTTGCGTCCGCAGAGAATTGTACTCGGTCCTTCAGTGCTAGTCTTTGCGTTACGAGATGAAAGTTGATCAAGTCGTATGCTCCTCGGGGAAACAACTGGATAGAGGCTTCGAGATATCCGGCGTCCTTAGCTCCCAGTGAGAGCGCTCTCGATGTAAAGCCATATTCAGGCACCCGATTTAGCGCAGCAGAAAGAATAGCGGTCTGCGCAGGTGGAAAGGGTTCTGGGTCTGGGTGGTGCTCAGAATAGTACGAGCGGCACAACGCTTTGCGTGTGGGTGGTAGCAGAGAGACGCTCGGAGAGTATGGCAGAGAACATGGGACCGAAAGCAGTCTCCTGCAGGTGGCCGAAGTCTTAGCCATGGCAGGTTTCATGGAATGGTAGCAAAGGCTGGACGGAGGTCATTGGTTAGAAAGGGGATGGCTGGGGGACAACGCCAAAGTCGTCGTCGATCATGGCGCCATCGACGACAGAAACAAGGTTTCCGAGCGGCCGCGCAGAGCCTCACCTTTCAGCACGGTTCACGAATTTTTTGGGCTTATATCAAGCTGCCGATCACCGCGCTTGGGTGGCGATCATTGAAAACGAGTCTTGGCACATATACCTTTTTTGGTTTAGATGAGGTTTTGCACGTTTTCCTCGCATTCCCCCAGTTTGTCATACTTCGTCGGGACGGCATTCACTTTCACTGAACGAGGGTAATTGAATCGCCGCTTCTGGGTACGAGTATGCTACTGATAGTTTAAGACTCTTTGAGAATGGTCTAAACAGCAAGCTTAGTCCGGCTTTCCAGACTCTTCCAGTCTCAGAATGTAGTCTCCTAAGCTTCATGAAATGGTAGCCTGTTGCATATTGCGCATATTACGCAATGAATGATGGTACAAAGAACACATCTCGGCAGTATTATCTTCTAAAGTGGCCCCCAAAGGTACAGGTTGGGTCTCGATGAGATTCCTCGGCTCCCGCTGCGCTCTTGGGTGAGCAATAATAGCAGTGTGGCATTTGGAAAGGCTTCCTCCTTAATCACCATTTGCAATTTACGAGGCAATGCACTGGGCGGATTTCTGGTATGAAATCCTCCAAAAACATGTGGGAGGACCACTTCAGCAATCCAAAAGTATCGTACAGGCCTAAAAGGTGCCTTTACGTACTGTGCACGAACCATTGCCTTTTTCCAGCAAAGCTCGCGTTGGTCCCCGTGTTGCCGGAAGGCTGAAAGTGAGGTCTATTGAATGCAGTAATGATACCATGATTCACTCTACGATTGACATAAACTTGGTCTGAGAATCGCCACCCCAGAAATTTCACCGCGGAAGCACGAGGTACAGGTAGGAAGCGCGAGTGTTGATGGGCAGGGTTTCTGACTGCCAATCGCCACCTCGAGCAAGACCCTTGGTGTGATGGGGCCGGGTTCTGGTTGCATAAGACCCATAAGCCTTGCTGCGGCCGAACGTCCGTTGCGGAAAGACCGATAACCAGCAATTGACGAATGCGACCGAGCGCCGTACATTACTTGATGCAGTGCGAAGTACAACATAAACACTCCCAAAACTTCAACAATGGCTCACATGCCGTGTTGTGTCGAGAGCATTGCCAAGTCTGGCGGATTCAGGAACAATTTTTTCCGTTGGCACGAATCAAATAGACTGAGAAATTTTAGATTTCCCATGCGCCATAAGCTGTGCCTCGCACCATGGCGATCTTTTTACCCTCTCGCCAATCGCCGTGGCTTGAAAGTGGGTAGCTGAGACTGTATCCACCATCGTAATGTGTTATCAAGGCCCACATGGGTGCAGAAAGTTTATCAATGTTTCTGCTTGGAGTGACTTTGACAGATAACCAAAAGGTCGGAGATTCAGCAATTGACCCTTACCAGCTATGGGAATAGCGTTTTCGAATCCTGGAGCGTTGGAATGTTTAAGAACCGCATGGAGACGGTCCCCGGCCATGCCTCAATATGGGGGCATCTGGTGACAGCAATTGTACTTGGGATTTATGACAGGGCTGAAGGCGAGTAAGCATATGCACCTGCGCAATCAGCACCTGCACAATGGTTGCCGTAGCGTTTCATAACGCAATTAGAGTTTCCTAGGCACTTAAGACAGCCGGAAGAGTGCTGCTGTCTGACTGGTGGTGATGTTCAATCATTCCTCCCAGCCATCGAAATGCCGGAGCTGGACGTTTCTGCTGAATGATTGGCGTGAAGCCTTTTCGGCGGCTTGCTCTTCCGCGTGGGGATGGTCCAAGCTTGGCTGCAAATTCCGACTCTGAGCATACTATCGGCTACTCCTCCGTCATTCCCTCCCCAAACTCGCATCTCTAGTTGCTACTTGTTGCTACTCGGCTACCTCTGCGTCCGTCACAGTCTCGCCCCGTACAAGGCTGAACCCCGGCCACACGCAAGATCTGCTGCTTAGCGTTCTTGTCAGCTCCAAAGTGCTCCTGAAAACCCGGCTTAATTGGTCTGCCTTGCAGCTACTTTCGCTGAGGAGTAGCGAAATCAAGCCGCTTCCAGCTGTGAATCCCCCTATCTGGTAAGCAGATCTCTCTGACGCTCGCCCTAGATGCCTCGTTGAAGGTTTGCGAAGGGCAAGGCTTTGCGCGTCGCTTCCTCCCCACGGAGGAGAAAATTGCTGACTGTTTGGCTGAACAGGTCAGTTGGTAGAATCCTGCTTCCTCACCTCACGAATGACAACTCTCTAAAATCAATTAGGCAGCTGCATCGATTGGTGTTCTGTCTGGTCCCACGAGGTGCTCCCGCCTGCGCATAACCCCGAGCGCTCGTGCTCCTGCATACCACGTTGAAAAACTTGGCCAGAGCCCGCTTCCCCCGCGGGCCAATAGCTCCTGAGGGTAAAATTTGTTCAAGGTAGCCAATGCCCTGTCGGAGGTTGCCTGTCCTGTTGGCATCCCCAGGTGACATCCCCTCGATCAGGGCGCCTGTCAGCACTTTGTGCGATTGAAGCTGAGGCTCTGAATGTGCTAGGAGCCCGTTTAGTCACATAACACATCATTGTGGATTCGACTGGTTGGATCATCATCGGATCACTCACAGCATCGATATCCACTTTCTAGTAGCTGCACGCCTCGAAAACTGTCGTCCCACTCGCCAACCCTGTTAGCTCTTCCCCATCTGCCCTCCTCGTGCATCAGTCCTGATCTTGCAGTGATACCAGCTGGTAGACTTCATACAATCTCGGCAATAATCTTCAAGCAATCATGGGTACGTATCATCCTTTTTTGATCACGTTGGGTTTAGGCCCCTTTTCGGACCTCCTTCTTGCACGACCTTCCACGAAACTCATCGACGATTCTCCTCATTCTTGCACTGACCTTATTACTTCCTCCACTTGCTCCTGACAGACTTGGCTGACTCGCCGCTCTCTTGTGAAGTAAGTCATAGGTCTTTATTCGAATTTTTCGCTTCGCTTTCGCCCAGCGCACCTGTGAGAATCAAAACATGTGAATATCGCTGGAGCGGGTGGCGACTTCTGGTCAGCAAAATTCACTGCGATTTCCCTTCTGCCCTATGGTGTTTCGCTTTGATAGGGCAATGGAAATCAAACCGGCTTCACTTTGATCACTGCCAACATCACCGTTTGCTTGCTATTCACGATATGCAGCCACTACAGCTCATTCCGAGCCTCGAACACGATTTGCATTCAAATAGCTGCCTACTTCCCTAAAATTTTCATTGCTATGCCAGGCGCACTGCTTCTCACAGCTAAGCATTCACAGAGGGAAAGATCTCGTTCACCAAGACGCCGCTCTCGCAGCCCTCGTCGCAGCCGGCGTTCCTACTCTCCCCGAAGTCGATCTCGCAGTCGCGGCGAAGAGTACCGACGAAGCGACCGTCGATCTCGATCTCCCATGACTGGCGCTCCGAACACGTCTGGAGGATACGCAGGATCAGGCTATAGTGGCCGAGGTGCTGCTCCGCCGCCGCCGCCACCTAGGTCGTTCGAGGATCGTGCTGCGGCGAAAGAACAAATGATGCAATCCGTACGAGAATCATCGCAACAAGATCGCCGTGTCTATGTCGGTAATCTGGCTTATGATGTCAAATGGCATCACCTCAAAGATTTCATGAGGCAGGGTGGGTTTTGGGACTCAAGATCTTTACCCTGGATAATGGCTAATTGGCATCACAGCTGGAGAAGTACTCTTTGCCGATGTCTTGCTACTTCCAAATGGAATGTCGAAGGTGGGCGCCAACGTGTGATGTGGCTGGTCTTTCTGGTCTTCTTTTGGTTATTTTGATGGATGTTGGATTGACGGGTTGGACCTGGTCCACGGGTATTTGTAGGGATGCGGGTATGTCTAAAGTGCTCGAAAAAAAAAAAATATTGATGAGAAAGATCAAATGTCTAACAACTTCAAGGATTGTGGAATACGCAACACGGGAACAAGCCCAGCAAGCGGTTACGACACTCAGCAACCAAAACCTCATGGGTCGACTTGTGTATGTTCGTGAGGTATGTTATGCATCCTACTAAGCCTCATCTGTGATGAGTGAACCGACCTCCACTACATAATGGAGGAGCAACCGCTAATTGTCTGCTTTGTGGCGTTGCTTAGGATCGCGAGGCAGAACCCCGTTTCACAGGCCCACCAACACGCGGCGACTTTGGCGGTGCTCCACGAGGTGGCTACGGAGGCGGCTACGGCGGAGCTGCTGCTGCCGGTGCTGGCGGCGGTGGACGTCAAATCTACATCTCCAACGTTTGTTCACCTTCACCCTCCGGGAATGTAGTCTGGAAGTTCATCCGTTGACAATCTGTGCTCTAGCTCCCTTTCAACGTAGGCTGGCAAGATCTGAAGGACTTGTTTCGCCAAGCAGGTGAGTTAAAAGTCCTAAAAACACTCGTTCTCCTTATCAGCGATTCACATCGGCTGTGAGTTCAACTGATTTTGTCCCTTCAGCTCAGCAAGGCGGCGTGATCCGAGCAGACGTTCACGTTGATGCCACTGGCCGTCCCAAAGGTACAGGCATTGTTGCCTTCGAGACATCGGATGATGCTCGAAACGCGATTCAGCAATTCAATGGATATGATTGGCAAGGTCGGATCCTTGAAGTTCGAGAAGATCGGTATGCAAATCCAATGGTTGGCGGTGGAGGCTTCGCTGGACGTGGTGGCTACGGAGGCGGCTTTGGCGGTCGCGGTGGTTATGGGGGCCGCGGTGGATTCGGCGGCCGTGGAGGCTATGGAGGGGGTTATGGTGGAGGTCGAGGAGGTGGCTACGGCGGAGGCTATGCTGGCGGAGCCGGCGCTGCGGTAGGGCCAGCTGCCGGCGGCTTCGGCCTGGAAGCGTCGAACCCTCCTAACCCTTTCACCGACTTCGCAACCTCGGGGGGCGAGAAGAATCCGATCATCTATGTTCGAAACGTAAGGTTACCGAGCTCACTTTCAGAAGTGCCCTACTGATACCGTGCAGCTACCTTGGTCTACGAGTAACGAAGATCTGGTTGAGCTTTTCACTACAATTGGGAAGGTCGAGAGAGCAGAGATCCAGTACGAGCCCAACGGCCGCTCTCGAGGCACTGGGGTTGTCGAATTCAGTTCTGCTGATGATGCTGAAACTGCTATTGGTATGTGGTTTATGGATTATCTTATTGGTCGATAGCAGCATGCTAACCAATGCTTACAGCTAAATTCACCGGGTATCAATACGGCGGGCGGCCTCTCGGCCTCACCTATGTCAAGTACACAAACGCAAATGGAGGTGATGCTATGGAGGCAGACGGTTCGGGCATGACTCAAGACCAAATGATGTAGTGTGGTATATGGCACACCTCTAACCTCGATCTGCGCCGCTCCTCGACTTCATACGATTTGGGCGACTTATGTACTCAACTAAAATTGCAATCTTCGCCCAGATGTGTCATGGTTCAACCACAAATACCTCGATGACGGCGGTCCATCCATGCCAACCGATCCTTCATAAGCAGCGCATCTAGTGTGTTGCAACACCAGTCGAACTCGACCTTTGGTCCTTGCTGCAGAGTTATGCATAACGCGTTTGCGACAAAAGGCAAATTCTTGTCTAACTGACTAAAATTCTTAGACGCCTCTTAATATGCTCAAGGATTTCTCACTTTTGAATCAACCATCGTTTCCATATGCCTTTTTGCTGAATTAGACACTATTGGATGAAGAGGGGTGCTGCGTTTTGGCCGCGAGCATAAACCTGGCCGCGCCAATCAGTGAGCTTGTCACAACCCATCTTTGCAACTTCAAACTGGGTTAGGCCGGCCTGGCCGGGATTCGAAAGAAGGACCAATCCGATCTTAACATGGTCAGCAGCTAGATGAATGCATCATGTACGTCCGCTGCAAGGTTCTTGCCCATCTTAGGACAAGGGAAGCCTCCTGCTAGGCCAATCACTCTAGTACAGCATGCACACGGATACGAAATTTCTGCAGAGTGTATTGGCTGGGTAAAGAAGTCAGGAAGGACCCGGCTTGCTCTTCTGCGCCCGATTACTGAGGAGATGTTACTTCGTTTGCCTAACCATCAACTTAAGGGTGCAGCGGAAGACACATCCGGGCCTTGGAGGTGACCCTGCCCTCTCCTGTCTCTCTTTGGCCCCCCATTTCACATTAGATCCACCTGCAACTCACTGACCTCTCTTACTAGTGATGATCTTAGGGCCGTACGGGATCTGTGAGGCTCATTTGTTGCCGAGCTCGATGCAGCTTCTCGGCTTGCGTTGATAGAGTGGCATCGCTTGGACTTTCTTCCCCCCCCGCGCCCCGGGGGGGGGGGGCCATTTTTCTGATCCCTGATCTGCACCTCTGCGTACCCCTTTACCGCCTGCCTACCTAGGTTAGGGATACCCACATAAATTACAACTGGATTTCCTTGAAACAACCCCCCTACCTGACCATCTGAGTATGTGGGTTTCTATGCCCTCATCCTCCCCTCCCGAGACTTAGCATCAAATGAGAGCATACATGTCCATCTCCATTGTCAAGATGCCAGAGCTAATTGTGATGCACAGCCTCTGTTTGAGCAGCACGCAAAAGCAAACACCAAGCTCATCTCCACTTCGCTTTGATCTTCGAGTATTGAGACCTGCTGGTAGCCTGAGCATGTCAATGTCAACAGACCCTGAGGATGAACAGATCTGACTCCCAATGAAGAGCAGGAACCGAAGAAAAAGATACCAGTCCGCGCAAAGTGCTGCGCCTTCTTCAATAGAAGCCGGAAACTCGGCAGAGCCTGACAGGATGCATTCTTGCTAACCTTGACAGATGCCATTCCTTGGCTTCCTATTCTGCCAGCCATGCCTCAATACATGCTTTGATGCTCATAAAAAGGCATTCATAATAACTCCAACCCACGAGAGGATGAACATGCTGTGTAGTGCTGGCTATAAGCAAACGGACTGTGTGCAGCAAGCTTCGATTGTTTGTAAGATGCAACCTCGAAACTATACTTTCGGCAGCCAAATCGAACAAAGTCTACAGGCTATGTGCCCAGGCGGTGACAATACCCATCTTCAAAAACAACCAGCACCTTGTTGTTCCGCCTAGTCATATACTAAGAGGCTTAGTTAGGAATGTACTTGATAACGAGGGGATGGTACTACAAGCTTAGAGAGTACAATGGAATCACAAGACTGGCAAGATAATATGTCAAGGCAAGAGGTGCTCCGCAAGAGCGAAACCCCAAGCACGAGCAGAGTTTCATTGTCCACCTCGGTTTCCGGCTCGGCAGAGACACCTTTTGACATCATTCTTATCAAACAGACTAGGCCGGCAGAACCAACGACCTTCATCTTTGCCTTTGGGGCAAAGGACTAGGTTGACAGGCTCAAAGGACCTCTATTGCGTATGGCAGGTTGAGAGTCAAGACGGTTTGTCGACAGCCTTCATTCTGACATTGCGGCAAAAAAGCATCCAAATCGTCAAAAAATATGGGAGCAGAATCACTTGGAGGGAGACACAGGGCGCAATTCGCTGGTAGGAATCAGAAGAGACTGTTATCCCATTCTCGGCCGGCCCAAAACTTCGCTTCTTGGCCAGGGAGCGACGTTAATCCGATCTGTACGTGCCTTACTAGCACCAGCCAAGAGCGTTTACAAGCGGTACAGCCCGAATAGGTCGACAGATGCGCAGATTGTGTTGCTCATGCGGATGACTCAACCTTCACCTCGATCCCTTCTGCAGCCACAGCATCAATCTCGACCTGAACACTAGCAGTAAGGGAAGGCAGCGGCAGAGCAGAGCGTCCTCACAGGTTTCTACTTTCGTGCTCTCACGCCATTTTGCTACGTGTTCCCGGCCTTTGCTATTGCAGAGCATGCACCTTCCGCCCTCCTTCTGCTCGTGCTCAATCCTTCCTCTTCTTCAACAAACAAAAAAGAGCTCTGAGGTCACGAGAAAAGATGCCTCCTAGTAATTCTTCCTTGGCTTGGCGCTTTTGCTGTAATCTTGAAGTTATAGCGAGGATCAATCCAAGGAAAGAACACTGCCTAGTGAGGGTGCCATGTAAATCAAGCTGTTTCAGCTTTCGATGGCAAAATAAGTGTACATACATTGTGGTTGGATTTGGTCACTCCGCTTACCCTCATTAGCCTGGCGCTTGATGGCTGCTACTTCTGCTTTCAAGATGCTTGCACGATCCCCGGGACTTTTCTGAAAAGAACCTTGGAAGGACTCTGTCTACACATCGGCGCTAACGGCCTTCACAGTACTTTGAAGGGTCCCGAGGCCTTCAAAACGATTGTCCTCAAACCCCAGATACAATGTCCCCTCGCTAATGGAATTCCAGCACTCCACGTGGCAGTGAATATTATGTGAAAGTATTTGAGAGGACAGAATCAATCATTGAAGCGCATTGAGATCGCGCACAGATTCAAAAACAACAGCGGCCCTTTCAAGGGGGACTTTGACGACTTCCAGCAACTGAAGACGTCCTCGTCATTCCTAAACGTGAACCATCAAACGAGACCAACGCGGTCTCACCTGGGTGTGATCAGGCGTCACGCAAATGTCTGCGCATGGAAGGGGGGAAGTTGAGTTACAGTACTCGCTTTGTGGGAAGAGCAAGTGAAAAATGCGGGTGAAAGGCGTCTGGATACGCGCGCTGGGTCATTCCAGAGCTCGCAATTGCAGATTAATGACTGGACAAACTCAAGTATGTCTGGAGAAGAGGTTGATCAGAACGATGCGTGTCAGCATCAACTGCAAAGACGTAATATCTACGTGCTCTTACACTTTCGCATCCTCTTCAGCGGCTAGTGCCAGCATCTCGCCTTCCATCATCCACTCCCTTACATCTTCCATGATCCCGTCTAGTGCATTCCCACCCCCCAATATCCCATCCAAATCACTGCTCTCACTCCCACACCGATGATCCGTAACGCGATTTTGACTGTAATTGTACGTTCTCACCTTATCTTCCCGCCCTGTCCTTGCTATCCCACCCATCACTTTCCTTCGTAAAGCAATTAATTCGTCCTCTCGCTCCTCACGTCGCTTCTGCGCTAGCTTCGCCCGTAGTACCTGCCATGCCTTTTCGCGGTTCTTGTGTTGGGAGCGCGATTCTTGCATCGCAACTACTATACCTGTAGGCATGTGCGTGAGTCGAATCGCCGAGTCGGTCTTGTTCACGTGCTGGCCACCTGCGCCGCGGGCACGCATCGTCTCTGAGCGGACGGAGCCCGGGTCGACATAGTAGTCCGAATTCGGGTCCTCAAAATTCAGCGCTGAGTCTTCGCCCGGTTTCGGCAAGCTGGGCAGCACAAGCACGGAAACCGCAGAAGTGTGTGTCCGGCCTTTCTTTTCGGTTGCAGGCACGCGCTGGACGCGATGCACGCCCGCTTCCGTGCGAAGCACATCGTAGGCGCCTGGGGCCTCAATCTCAAGGACACAGTCTGTAAGGCCAGTCTCGCCGGAGGGAGCGGAGTCGTCGGACGAGTAGGAGAGGAGGGTACAGGGCCAGGATCTGCGGGCGCAGAGGGAGGTGTACATGTTCAGAAGAGAGGCGGCGAAGAGCGACGCCTCGGAGCCGCCGGCACCTGGGTGGATTTCGAGGAGGCAGGGGAGGTGGGCGAAAGGATGGCGTGGGGTGAGCGTGCGTTTCAGCGTGGTTGTTAGGTGGGCGAGAGCACTCGTTGTAGCGGTGATGTCGGTCGAGGCGAGGGAGCGAAGCTCGGCGTCGCTGTTTGGGTCAGAGAGGAGAGCTTGCAGCTCCGAAAGGGACTGTTATTGATAGGAGTTAGCTCCTCGACATATAACGATGTGCGTCTTTCATGATGCATGCAAGGTCTGAACACCTACGTGTTGTGCATCTTGCCAGTCCTTCAGAGCTGTTGTCACCGGTCCCAGCTCTCCGATCTTCTTTGCAACTGCAACGTCATAGTTCTCTGCATTCTGTGCAGCGAGCTTCGCGTGCTCGGCCGCTACCAATCGCGCTCGTGTAAGTAAGGTGGGCGATATAGAAGCTTCTGGTGGAATTGCAGCTTGAAAAAAATGAAATCAGCTCCCTTGCTGAAGGTTAGAGATTTATCAATTCGCACCTGTGCTTTGAAGCCGCCTTTGGCCTTTAGCTGCCGTGTGCAGAAATCGTCCAAGGCATCTTGAGCATACCCGAGGGACGCTGAACATGCCTTGGGCCAGTAATGTGACCTTTACTTTGCGGGATTGAGAAAGCTCAATTTGGCGTTCAAAGAAATCCTGGCTGAAGCTCGGAACAAAATTCCGCCCGAGCCCAAATGGCACAGCTTCAAAACGTGGGGAGCTGGCAGTGCAGTTAGTATGATGCTGAGGACTATAGCACGAGTAAGGTCTGGAGGTTTCTGGTGGTCCAACATGATAAGTATCATGGTTCATAGTTTCTATCTCAAAGCTATTTGGTCCTCGCTTTCGTTATGCTCAACGCAAGCGCACATGGTATCTTGTAGTTGCAATAACGCAGAAATATGAATCAGCCCATTTCCAGGATATCCTCATGAAGCCGTGACCGTCATTATCATCAAAACCCCCCTTTGCGCCTATGTCGTCAAAATGCAATAGGGCTAGCCCGAAAGTAAGTTTTAGGAGCAGAACCAGTCTGCACCAGGTCAAGGTGATCCGCCCACCACTGCCATCACCGAGGCAGCTGTCCTGCGGGTGGATCAAGCGCACTTGCCAGCTTCACACGAGAAGTCAATTTCAACCTTATTTGCTTGCATTCATTTCTGTAACGGCATTGGCGATGTTATCGAGTCGTAGTCATGTGACAGTATACCGTTAGGCCTTTCAGGAAGTGGTCTTAAATTTGGTGACTTGCCGCCCCATATGCGACTACTTCGCTTGCTACCTTCGTCATCCATTGAGAAGACTAGATCGGTTTGCTCTTCGTCGATCCGAGTCGAACTAAGTCCTGGAGAGGAAATGGTACGATCAAAACGCCCTGTGGGCGCAGAAACATTCCTCCCAGAGCCAACTTGCAGTCTGCCGCTGTTCAATTCTGACGAGTCTGTTCGTGACAAGTGCATCTTACCAAGTTGTTGCGAGAGCATTGACATCGGAGTGTTCTTCGAGGGGGTCGACTTTGCGGCAAATTGTTCATCTGGAGTCCAGTTGAACCCAAGAGGATGTGCGCTCGGACTTGAGCCGAGGGTATCAGGAAGAACTGTTTCTCTCAAGGGCGACCCCACATGACCAATTCCAGATGAAACTATAGCGCCATTTTCTTGTTCTTTCTTTTCCCTTTGCTTGGCAAAAAGCGCGCTAAACCTTGACGGACTTGATCCCAAAGGAGAGCCCACCTTGCTAGAGTTGCCACTTGGAATTCTCAGGGCACTGGACGACTCTCCACCGACGCCAAGATCGACTTCTTGTCGCGAAAGCCGTCTGCGTTTCTCATCTGGCGTCAGGAGTTCATCATGCAGCGTCGGAGGTAGAAGAGCTTCTTCGAGATGAAACTGGTCATCCCATTCTTCAGCTGGGCCTGACCTAGGAACGCTTGCTGATAACATCCTGGCGCGAGAGACATTTTGAGAATGCATTAACCGGCGACCAATAGATTCGTCTGCCGTGGCTGGCGGGGATGAGCCAAGTTGTGCGTTGTTTCTGACGTTGGACCCAAGTGTAGGATTTCGTGCGATTCTAAACGCGTCAAAAGGGTAACCGCCTCTTTGTGGTGATGAAGCGGGCGGAGACTCCATACCGAACTTCGCAGGTACGGAGGAAGCCATTACACCATATCTGGCGTAGTTGGATATTCCATTACTGTCAAAGGAGGCCGGGAGAGGGGCATCAATCGCCCGAAGACGGCCGCTGACGGGGGATATCGGTAGACGCGAATCATCAACTGGGGATCCATATTTTGATCCAGGGTTGGAGCTCAACCCGGTTTCGATCGAGGGTATATTCTGGTATTGGGTGTAGCGATCCGGCGCGAAATTAATATCGTCCTGGCCAGCGTAAAGGTACTGTGCTCCAAAGGCCCCGCCCGAATACTGCTGTTGTGTAAGGATTGAGTTTGCCAAAGCAGAATCATGATTGACATATGAGGGCGGCTCGACTCTGCCACCAATATCAAGAGGCCCCCCAGTCATATTCATAGCCAAGCCCATGCCAGGATTCGGCCTGTTCACCCTCCGTCCATCTGGAAGTATGTGGGCATTGAGGCATTTCGCGCCGAACTTGCAGTTACCCTAATATCGTGGTCCATGTCAGTCTCTGCCTGGCTAGCTTTTGCCAGTCGTGTAACACCCTGCGTACCTTTGCGAAGTATTTGCAAGGAGCTGTGTCGACAGCCGTATCGGTTGAATGTAGGAAGGGGCAAGCGGCGCCTGCTTGACACGTGCCTTGACGGAAGAACTTGCAGGGCACATGCTTGGTGTCTGAATAGGATTTAACCGTCAGCGTTAAAATTACTCGGCTATCCACGAAGTGAGCATACTCTTGGTCGACGGATTTGGAGGACTTCTGGCAATGTCAAAAGGTTTTGCACCCGCCAGCACATTGCTATTGCGTGCCTGGCCATTAAAGAGCTGTCCAGGTGGGGCCTGCGGTATGGCCATACCACCGTCCCCGTTCGCAGGATATGCACTTCTTGTTCTGCTTTCTACCGACCCTCGATGCTGCATATGTGACGTGTTGGCGTGATGGTTTGAAGGTATTTGTTGCATATCGGCCCAGGAGGATTATCGCGCAGGTTTTGGAGGGTGCGAGCGTGGGTGCTAGGAGTAGCTTTGTAACTCTGTGGTCTTCAGAGACGGAATGACGATAGGCAAGTGTGAAATGACAAGCCTTGCAGGTCTCAAGACATGCAAGGCTCGATCCACAAGTCACGTTTGGTGTGTGGTCGACGCAGGCGGAGATAGTCAACTGACCCCAAAGGCGTGGGGGTTTGGAGTATTCTTGAGCTCTGGGGCGGGCCTTTACGAGAAGATTTACTAGTAAGAACAGAGGAAAGTAGCAGGCATGCCGATATGGGGACAAGAACAGACGTTAAGGTTAGCTTACGGAAATTGTCGTGTGGCCATAAGTTTGGTCATTATCAGGAAGGATCCTTTAGCTGGAGATACTTGGGCACCGAGCGCCCCCCCCCCCTCCACGCTTAGAGTCGGTCTGGCCAAGAACGATACCACATCACAGCCCCCCTACTATTTTACCACATATTTCCCACACTGGCTTGCCTACGCCCTGCATCATCGCCTTCGCGAACAGCCGTGATAAATGCTATCATTGAATCAGAGCTTCATTCATTCGCCGAGTGAATAAGCATTCTAAATGGTACACCAAAAGCTAATCAAAAGCGCTGACAGGCCCATCCCTTCATGGGCCAGGTGACAATATCCATCTACCCCTGAATTCATGACTATGTACAGAGAATCACTTCAATACACTCTGCTCCCACCCGGAAGCTTCAAGTGCGCACTTCTTCCATGTTATAATGTCCAGTCTTCGAGGCGTGTTCGGTAGCGCCTTTTTCGCCAGTGCTAATGGTCCCACAATCCATGCATTTGATCTTGAAAGCAGCAGTATCGGTGTAATAGCCTCTCTCTTTCAGCTTCTGGCAGAGTGACAAGGCCGCGTCAAGAATTTCATCTTCCGACGATTGGAAAACCTTCTCATCTTCCTCCGGAGGTGAGTTAAAGCGTGAAAAGGCAATGGTGTCGTAATGAATCCCGGAATAGACAAGAATGCATCGAGTCGGCTTGCCTTCATTGTATTTGTCGACTCGCCCAGATTTGATATCGATGGAGCAGATCTCAAGCTCAAATTGTTTGCTCAGAATGACAAGCTCAATCTGCCCACCCCAGGCGTCCTCCGTCTGGATCCATCTGCAATAGTCGTCGGGTTCCTGATTGTCAAGTACAGCTTTTGAGTATTCAACGGGGTTAGCTTGTACCGCTGAAGCAATGACGGAGCGTAGCTCGTTCATTGCATCCATACCAGGGAGCACAGCACTTGCTACGGCACGAAACAAGCAAGAATTGTCATCAGGCATGACTCGCTGTACGATTGCGCCGCCCCGATCGGGTAGCAGTACCTCAGGCGGGTCATTCAAGGCATCGGAATCGTTCTTGCGTTTAAGTGAAATAGGTGCCGAGGGAGTAGTGGCCGCAGGCCTGGATGTAGGTCTTGCTGAAGCTTTCGGCGGAGGTGCCATTCCGAGGTTGCCGAAAGAGAAACCAGATCCACTTGCGGGTGCTTCTGTCTCACCCGTTGATGTGGGAGATTTGTGCGATGACTTCAGATCTCGTACAGCATCAGATGAAGATGAAGCTTTGTGTGGCGTTGTGGCGTTTGCTGGTTGCGTCTGACCTGTGACGTCTCCAGTCGATGCCGCCTCCTTCTTGCTGACAATTAGTTGCTCCCCATCGAGCTTGACATCAAGGTCGCACAGCAATGTAGATGCTGTGTACTCGTCCAAAGGAAGTGTCTTTGGCGGGTATCCGTATTTGATGTCAAAGGTTATCAGAGAAGTCTCGGTGGCGATGGTCTTGCGAAGGTTGTCGACTGTTTTGGTGTCATCGAAACTGACCACTGATTGTCCCGATGGTCCCCTGATCCGTAATCTCATCGCAGGAGGCTCTGGACCTTTTCGAGTCAAGGTAAAAGAGAGCTGGCGTTTAGAAATGTTGAGACAAGAAACCGGCCTTTCACCAAGCTTGAGGTAGACAGACGAAATGGAGTACGATCAGCACTGCAAGCGATCAATGGACTATCGCGATGCACGGTAGACAGTAATGGTATTTTAGCAATGGAATCTTCGGCGATATCGAAGACATGTTTCTTCATGGTCTGCATTGGCGAGTGCTAAGAATCTTGTTCGGATGACTTTCCTTGTTTATGTCACAGTTCCTGGATCTGGTAGGCACTATGGCACGGCGAGCAGGGGGGGGGCAAAAATCGCGGAACCAAACTTTCTCATCGGACGTGTTTTGGCCGGCGCACGGCTCGTAAGAAGTTGAGATACACTCGATGTACCTTTGTTGGGAGGCTTTGTTGAAAACACCGCTGGAAAGATCTACTTGGGCGCCAAGTGATAATACCTTCGTTATACCCCCTTGAATTGTGCAATCCGGCCAGAACGTCCTCCAACAACCGCGCCTCTGTGTACTCCTAATATCGTTTCACCTTCAACACCGCTCTTCTCGACGAGTGCTTTCGCATAGGAATTTCGTGTTGAACAATGGCTGAAGAAGACCCGACCTCACGTAGTGCCTCTCCCAAGGTGGAAGATTCCATGGAGGTCGATCTCGAAGTGAAAGAAGAACAGGAAGCTGGCGAAGATGAAGCAAGTGATGCTGCCCCACGTGCTGCGAAGAGCGGAGAGCCAGTCACAAATCAACAATACAAGGCGCTGAAAGAAATCACCGAAAAGCTCACAAACCACAAGATAACCAGGAGAGGCGATGAGTACGCTGGCTTCAACATGCGCAAAATCACTTGAGACTAACTGAAGGCAGAAATTACTACCCATCAACCCTCTTCAAGCGCATTCCAAACAAACGAAACCTTCCAGACTATCATGAGATTATCAAAGAGCCGGCTGCCATTAGCACCCTCAAAGGCAAGATACAAAGAAAAGAGTACGAGAATATGAAACAACCAGTGAGGGATTTTGCATTGATTGTCCACAATGCTCAAGTTTACAACCGGCCAAACTCAGCGCCGGTCCGAGATGTCTTCGAACTCAAGGCGGTCTTTGAGGCAGAACTAAGGAAGTTGGTGGAGAGAGGTCTGATCGCCGAAGAGGATACTGTTTTGCCTGACCTTGGCGAGATACCATATGCAACACCTGAGCCAGATCCAGTCTCCGAGGAAGAGGAAGAAGGCGAGGAAGACGAAGAGGACGAGGATGAAGAAGGCGATGATTCAGAGGACGAGAAAGGGAAGAGAGGCAGACGGCGTGGTCCCCGCGGCAGTCTAGCTGGCAGGAAGCGTGATCGATCGGAAGATGGCCAGAAAGGCAGTGAACCAAAGAAGCGCGGCCGGCCGCCCAAAGTAGACACCCCGATGGAAGCGCGAATCAAGGCGGTCCTCAAGGGCATCCGGAAGCCTAAAGACAAAGCTGGCCAGCTCAAGGTCCGCCATTTCGAGAGGCTGCCAGATAAATCAACAAATATGGACTACTTCCAGTCTATCAAGGAACCAATTGCGGTCGATCTAATCAAAAGAAAGTCGAAGCGGAAGAAGTATCAGTCTCTGGAACACTTCATGAGAGACCTGGACCTTATGTTCAAAAACGCCATGGATTACAATCTGGACGAGAGTGACATTTACAAGGATGCTGTCGACCTGCAAACTGAGGCCCACAGGCTGGCAGACGCTGAACGAAAGAAGCCAGACAGTGACTACATGGACGAAGATGGGCGTATACCCTTACCGGATGGCATTTTACATGGCTCGGAGATCTACAAAGTCGGCGACTGGATTCATATCCAGAACCAAAACGACGTTACCAAACCGATTGTCGCCCAAATCTACCGGACTTGGCAAGACACTGAGGGTCAGAAATGGATCAATGCTTGCTGGTACTATCGTCCAGAGCAAACAGTGCACCAATACGAAAAGCACTTTTACCCCAATGAGGTGGTTAAGACTGGGCAGTATCGAGACCACCAGGTCGAGGAGATTGTTGATCGATGCTTCGTGATGTTCTTCACCCGATACAGTCGAGGACGACCCCGAAATTTGGATCCCAGAAAGGAGGTGTACGTCTGCGAGGCGCGCTATAATGAAGAGAAGCACAAACTCAACAAGATCAAGACCTGGGCGAGTTGTTTGCCGGACGAAGTTAGAGATAAGGACTATGAGATGGATCTATTTGACCAGCCACGCAAAGTCAAGAAAGTCCCAAGCCCGCTATTACACTTGCTGAGAGATGATCAAAAAGACGGAGATGATCCTCCTGAGCCGGAGTTCAAACATCCAAATGCGCCTCCGGTTGTGGGAGCCATCTACCGTGGTCCGAGGGATGAAAATGTGAGTACGGCCATTGTGGGAGAATCTTTGTAGCCTACTGTCCTATCACTTGAACGTTCAACATTCACAATGGTGTTTGGTCGTTAACTTGAGGCTGATAATTTTCATAGCAATCTCCGCCTCCAGAACCCACACCTCCGCCGCCACCAACTCCACCTCCGCAACCAGCTCGCGCACCGTCACACAGCATGATGCCTCACCCGCAGTCTCGAACAAGCTTGGGTCCGCAAGGCGACGCAAGTATGGCTCACACACAACAGCCTCCTCGAGCTTCACCGTCTGTCCCACCTCAGGTCCCCCAAGCTTATCAGGCAACGTCGGCTTCACCTGCGCCACCGTATGCAAGGCGCGAGTCCTCCCATCAAGCTAGCGCCGTGAATCCATATTCGACAGCGCAGGCTGGACCACCTCAAACACCTTCTCAGCCTCATGCGGCTGCCTACCCTCTCCAACCACCACAACACCAAACACCTCTCTCGGCCGCCCACCCGGTCCACTATGCTGGTGCGACTCCCTCACAAGCCTACAGCCGTGTCCCCTTACCACCAGCACCTGCTCCACAGTACCCAGTCTATCCAGCCGCACCAGCACATGGACCGCGTCCTGCAGAAGTTTATGTCATGTCAGAGTCAGCTAATAACATGATCCCCGCTGAAATCCGCGAACAATTTCCACAAGATGAGCAAGGCCGAGTACTATTCTTCACAACTCCACCAGTCGACACCGAGCACATCGTCCAGGGTCGAACAAATGCCGAAAAGGGCGACCAGCTAGCTCATAGCCTGAGATACCTGGCAGCCAAAGCGGATCGTGAGCGTGAGCGTGAAAGCGCAGCACACAAACGGCAGCTTGATGGCACAGGCGACACCGAGATGGAGAATGAGAGAGTAACAGAGTCAAAGAAGAGAGTCAAGGCTGGCTTCTTTGCAGCTGACGGCGAACAACGTGACGCCGATGGGCGAATCACAGCGAATCCAGACAAAGCTCTACAGATCGCTGCTGCTCAGGAACAACGACTGGAGCTCTTGAAGACTCGTGCACTTGTAACATTGGTTCGACAACTAGACCAAGGCACAAACAGCTTCTACAAGGCAGCGTACGGAGAGAAGGCGGAAGAATACAAGGCGATAGATGCTCTGAAGCAGCAGGAGCTGGTCAAGCTGAACCAGCCGGCGAATGGGCATAAGAATATCTCTGTTGCCGCAGATACAATGGTGGATTTCAAGCGGAGTCCTTGGAAGACCGGCTTCAAGGATGACTATGATGCGAGGTATTGAGCTGGGATTTGTGTATACTTTTTGATGAGTTCGAACTAGCTTAGGCGCTGGGGAACACGCCGAAGCTGTAACGCAGTTCGTTTTATGGCTATTAACGTTGTTGGTAATATACGCAGTGCCTTGCGCTATCATAATTGCTCCTCCTTGCTCGGCCTTGCAGTCACCAGGTGCCCCGACATCTCCACATTGTCGCCGAGCTCATTCTTTACTTTCCTTACGAGGCTTGAGTAACTGGCTCAACTTCTTGCCCAGATTCTTCATGCTGCTCACCGGTCAGAACAGTGACTGTGAAGCCTACCAGGGCGGACGATGAAACACTTACAAATTGCGTACCCTTCCTTTCTCATCACACTCACAGCCTGGCTTGCACTTGCAAATTGGCCTACAGTAACATTTTGGGTTTTTGCAAGGCATATTTTTGGGCGCGAGAGGTGGTGGACTGTGAAATTGTCAAATCTCCAGCTAAACATGTTTGGGGAGGGGGGGTTTCCTGCAGGCTGCGGCAGAGGTATTGAGCCAGAAGGGTGTTGGACATTCCGACTTACCTCCCATTGTTCGGGGTATTCGCGGTGGACTCTGTGTCAGTTGCAATGCCTGTCATCGTGGCAGGCACCTTGGGCTTGATGAGAGCCGGGGTCGCGAGCGGAATGAGATATAGCTGATGGTCTGATTGATTCAGTGTACGGTAGAGGCTTCGAGGATATGTGATTTGTTGAATTGGTGGGGATTGAGGAGTTGTCGTTACTGTATGAGGAAATGGTGGAAAGGGCAGAAGTGTTGAATCCTACAGGCCGTGCGAGTCGGGCAGGTTTGCGTTGTATGGTGGCACCTGCTACAATTGAGCATGCAATAGTAAGCCACTTTCGGTCCCGCTTGCCTTCACAGACGCCTCACTAGGTCTTCGTCAAAGAGTTGGTCTCTGCGTTTGGTGAGACTTTGTAGCTCTCTCTGACTTCTTTGATACTCTTCTTTGGCAGCTTCCAGATCCGGTGGGAAGCCGTGATACTCTGCGAGTTGCTTTTCTAGGCTCCTTACGCGTGTCTGTAGTGTGAGAACCTCCTTCTCGTCCACCTTTACGTCCTCGAGTTGTGGTCCAGCTACCTTCGCTCTTTCTAGCGCTGCAATACGGTCTTTGTACTCCACCAGCTTCATGCTGACCTGTTTCGCGTCGCGATTGTACTGAGTAGTTTGTTGACGTAGAGTTTCCGTCGCACTTTCGTCCTCTCGCTCCCTTAGAGAAGCCATGTCATGCTCCAACAACGCTATTTCCCGTTCCAAGTAGCTTTGCACGGCTTCCACGCTACCCAGCCGCTGCGCTGCATCAAACTCATCTCTTGTTACTTCCACCATCCGTGCCCCAAGAGTTGCTGCATCGGTCTTCAGGGTGCCCAGGAGGACGCTTGTCTCAGCAAGGTCCCGCAAAGCTTCTTTCCCCCTTTCATCTAGGCTTGCCTCGACTTGACCGAGAAGCTCGTGAACAGGATCATCTACAGCAACTCCTTGCCTCTCCTCGAATCGCCCCAACTCCTCTTCTTCAGCTCGATACAGGAGCTCTGCTTCCGCGTCAGCAGCATCATTTGCTGCCATGAGTGCCAGCAGGCTCTGAAGAACCTCTTCACTGCGTTCGAAACGTGGGACAGGCTGAGTTGCATACTTCTTTGCTAGCCAACTCGTCACGTAAGACCAATCTCGTGCTCGTGCTGCATCGCGGCGGGCTTTAGACGGTGAGATGAGAAGATCCTCCATTATCGATATGAGATGAGGATTAGCAAAGCCTGCCAAGTTGTATTGTAAAACTACGTAAAGTGAAGCTGCTTTTTGATACACGTGATCCCAAGCCCCAAGCCCCCTTTGGCCTGTTTCTACAACGTTTCAGATCTTCTATTCGTCAATTACTCATCATTATCGGCGCGGCGTCGCCAGCTGTGAGGTAGACGTATCTCTTCCACCTGATTACGTGTTGTAGGAACGCCCTGAGCAGTTATCGTTGTATCATCATGTTTAGTTGTATGGAAAGCCGACTTGATTACTGAGATCAAAGCGGGATCTGCCACCGATGTTATCGTGCAACGAGTCACCGCCTAAGCGACACAACGTTTAGAGAATACGTTCTTGCTAATGTGTACGCCCCTTGTAGTCAACAACCGACGTATTTGGGCTTGCGGTTCGCCAGCAGCGATTCGAAGTCAATTTCGCGACGGAATATAGCGGGTGCAATCTGCGAGCTCGCGCAGAGCATTGATTGTACGATCAATCGAACAATGGGTCCACACCTTCACGTGGTGTCCGGTGTAAGCCAAACTGAATCCAACGAGGCGCCTGGAAGCTGCGACGCGCTCGCAATGACCATACGCCTCACAACCAAAAGGGGATATCGGGATAGGAAAACCATCCGACGCGCCAGTACCTACCTCGTACGCAGGCCCGAAGCTGATCTTATCAGTGGACGTGGTATCGCATATTGACGCAACAGGACACCCGTTACTTGCCCGCGTTCTGAGATTAGGCGTCTAATGAAGCGTCAGCGAGGATGGTGGGAACTCGTACGACCAAGCAAAGTAAGCCCTGTTAAGACTGACTTCGTACAGACTTCGATTGAATCGGTCCTTGGAGACCTTGTTAAGCTATGGACATAGGTACCGCTCTACGGACGCGACGATATCTCTCGAAGATCTTGTTAGGCCACGAGTACAGGCACTACTCCACGGGCGCGACGAAGACCATGTTAAGCTCCGAGCACAGGCGTCACCTCAACGCGACGTACAGGAAAGACTGGAAAAAGCAGATATAAGCCACTAGCGGAGGGAGTTATGGCGGAGGACATATAGTGCGTCGACGTTGGTTACGCGGCGGAGGCTGAGCCAGGCTCAGTCTGCCGCATCATCTATGACAGGGACAGTGGTGCATTTTGCCAGTGGACCGAACATGTGTAGTTTGTCTCCCGAAGCAGTCATTCCTCGCCATATTCCCTATTCATAGCTCAAACACAGTCACCCAACATCCTAATGCATCTCCAGTTGCAAGCTACTGTCAATATCTACCACGCAGCTTTGTCTCCTTCTCCTCGACTATCTAGGTTGCACCCGTCGGGCCCGCTTTCCTAGCTCCCCCGCTGTGCCACTTGTTTCACCTCCCGTGGGACGAGCCTACAGATTTTATTTGGAAGGGCGACCTAGCTTGGCGTGTTTCCAACTTCAGGCTCTCGTAAATCATCTACTTCCTACGAAAGCACTCCTCTCTTTTCTCATAGTCGTCCATTCAATCCAATCCCAATGGCAGCTAAACTTTCTCTCGCTTCAAGCTGTCCGATATGCAGCAGCAATGACAACCTACGCCGGTGCCAAGCTTGCAAAGTCGTCTCTTATTGCGGCCGAGACCACCAGGTATCTGACCGGAATGCCCACAAACACGCCTGCAATTCCATCAAGAAAGCCCAGGAAGCTCTGAACGTTGAAGAGCAGAGACTACGTGCCCACCCTGGTGATTTCATGACGCCCGCCAACATCTTCGAGGAAGGGGAGGGTCACTTCTGGGGAATCTTGGAAACGCGAACGTACATGAGAAGGCGATATGCGCTGGTCGAAGCCCTTTTGAAGGTCAAGACAACCCATGCAGTAGACGCAGCATTTCAGCACCTCATGGATATGCTTCGCCTCTGCCGCCCGGATAACATGGGAGTTCGCGATCTTGTCCCTGCATTGTTCTTGCGGTTGGGAAAGGATCAGGAATGCTACGATTTTGTCAAATGGCACGCCACCACTGGTCAAGACTCGCATTACGATTGGGGAAATATGAGTCTGCCATTCCTCGATGTCAAGGATGCGGATGTTTTCGAACCCGTCGATGTGTTTACCAGGAGGTTTCTTGATCTCAGTCACGCCGTCTCAGTCACTTTACTTAAGATCAGACTCCTACTGGACGTGAGGAATTCACAAAACTCCACCCCGATGGGTGAGGAACTGCCGCAAGAGACTCTCGACAACATCCCTGGTCAGCTTGTAAGCACGATTTCTGCCAAAAACAAGGACATCATGGGGAGCAAGTCTCAGTCTGCGCTTATCGAGAAACTGGAATCACAGGTGATGAAGCTGTACACAGCTGTCAAGAGAGAGAACAAGTACTTCTGGTCGGCTCTTTTGCAGCCAGGGGCGCACTTGACGGCACGTCCAGCTGCATACAGTCATGGCTCTCCGGAACAGATGCAGCTTGTCCTTCAGTATAACTACGATTCGTGGGTCGAGACGCCTGGAGCTATTGATGTCGTCAGAGACCTTGTCAAGAAGGACAACTCCAATTAATGCCGGCCCAAGTGTCCTCAAAAGCTTCCGGGATCGGACTTCTTACGACCATTAACCGATGAGATTGGAGAGCCTTCTGGTCCTCCAACCATTGTCTTGAAGTATCTTGAGGACCGCCACGAAGAGTGCGTCTCAGAGGTCCTTAAGCAGCAGTTCCGATACTTTGGCTCGTCCCCGGCGAATACGAAGAGATTACGACCTCGGAGACCATCATAGCTATTCTGTACCCCATGCAGGAGATCCCGCAATCGCAACAAACGCCATTCCACAGGATAATGGGGAGAGAGGCCCGCAAGAAGGATAAGGAGTTCATTGGGGAAGTCATGGTGGATTGGAGGGATAGGCCAACGACAAAGGAGCTGCTGGAGGATGGGTGGTTTACACACAATCCGTATAGTGGGAAAATTACAGTGGTGGTAAATGCAATCCCAACGCCAGAATCGACTCTACTAGCTTAGTTCATGTTCAGCCGTACGGATGCCAACTTTCTACCCTTGCTAGGAGGGATTTGAAGCGTCAGTTCCCATCAGCGTGGTTCTTCTGATGCATTAAGACGAGAGAAGCACATGCCAGACCGTGAAGACGATGTGTCATTGTGCCACAGCGCTCATTCGCCAGGAATGGCCCTTGGGTATCCGGCAGGTCGCCATCTATTCAGCAGCCTGGTTTAGAATTGGTCGGGTAAACTCGCCAAACCCGAGTGATAGAGGCTGACCTTAGAGGAGCCACAAGCTACGCACATGCAGAGCTTTCATACAACACTGCTGGAGAACTCCAATGCACTTTCTCTGGTCCAGGTCAATAGCCGGGCCTTGTACAGTTGTAACCAATCGGAGCTTAGATCAATAAAGCATTGTCCTCCAAAAGACATCACGGCCCTTCGTAATTCCTCCACCAAAAGCATAAGGATGTCATTTGAAAGAGTTGAGGAGATTATTTGTCCCACAAATCTCAAATTTTCACTCTTCCGATACCTAGCACATCTCGGGATTTTGCCAACGTAGGACGTAGCTTTGATCACTCAGCACGGATACTGGCCCCCCTGAGAAACTGACGCATTGGCATATAATGGATTTGAAGAATAGAATGACCTCGTTTGAGCTGGAGCAGCCTCGAGTCCATACTGCGCATCCGCGCCACCTAGTCAACATGTCACTTCATAGTTTGGATTTACTTTGCAAGTATCGCAAGGAGCTGTTCAACCATTTAACGGAGCGGAGGAACTTTGCATATAGATAACGCACTCTCCCAGAAACCTTCGATTCGAATAAGTCGCCTAGCGCCTCTTTTCCTCATGCAGATCTCCTCCAAGAATGCATTTCACACACCATCTCCTTCCACTTCATGCTTAATGCAGCATACGCAATCATACTATTGTACGAGCGTCTGTCCCGACATATATGCATGGAATGCCGTGGGATTCCTTGTCTGCAAGTAGACTGTGCCTGGACCGGTGAATTTGCAGACCAGACCTTCGCCTGAACTGAGTCCGCTAATGATGCCTCCGGAGGCTACGCGCTCCATGATGTACTTGCAATTCCACGCCACAAGATGGCCATTGTCGATGATGTAGCGTTCGCCTTCTACGAGCTGTCGTGAAGTCAGTAGAGATCCGTCTGCTCGGTATTAAAACCCAGTCACTTACATCCTTCTTGATAATCGCACCGAAGCTGCTAAACCATAAAATCCCATTTCCGCCAATCTTGTACACAAACAAACCCTCACCGCTGAACATCATTTTGCTGAATCCCTGACTCTTGTATTCTTTACTCACACCTTGCGTACATGCAACAAATGAGTCCTTCCCCACTGACCACTCAGACTTCCCATCCAGCCTCAAGAGACTGACGTCGCCCAACGTACTAGGCGCCATGAGCAATTCCCCCGGGCCCGTGAACGTCGAATGCGCCATCTCGCCACCAATGATCAGTTTCTTCACGGAGAACTTGATCGCGCCCTTCAGTGTGATCGTCGGGCTCATTGCGATCATGACGCCTGGTTTTGCTGTGATAGGACAGCCCATCGCGAGCTGCAGCGTCAGGATGGTATTTGTGTCGCGGTGGCTGATGCGATAGCTACCACCATTGAATGTGCCAACATCGTCTTGCTGCGTGGCGCCTGCGCCGGCGAATTGGCCTATTGCAGGTGCGCCGCCTGGCATTGGGGACATCATCTGCTGTTCCATTGTCTGCTGGGGCAAGCGAGGCGATATTAGGGGCAGAATCGCGGATTTGCCTTCCTCTAGCACCTTGGAGATCTTGCGTGGGGACATTGGAGGCTTTTCCACGGAATAGGATTGTTTTTCATTGGGATATGATTGCTGATCTCGTGTTGACGGATGTTGTACCTGAGGTTGCTGTACCTGAGGTTGCTGCACCTGGGGTGGAGGGGAGTTTGTATTTTGTGGAGGCGGTGGCGGAGGGAAGGTGCCGTTGTTCATTGGGGACGGCTGTGAGGGTGGAGGAGAGAAGCGGCCATAGTTCGGCGGTACGAAGCCAGGTGAAGACTGAGGTGGGGGGAAGCCGGGTGACGGCTGTGGAGGAGGGAAGCCGGGCGATGCTGGCGGAGGCGGTGGAAAGGCTGCTACTTTGTAAGCTTGGTGCGAGTCGAGATAGGCTTTAGGAAGAACATACCGTTCCTGCCATCTGGCGGTGCTGCTCAAAGTGTCAGTGCATCTTGCCCATGCAGCGAGATTTTCCTTGGAACTCACGAGGAAAGTATCCACCCTGGGAAGGCGCGCTTTGGCCGTAGCTTGGGGGTTGGTACGACATGGCGACTGCTAGAAGCTAGAACGTTCTTGCTCGGCGCAGGTGAAGTAAATGGGTTGCTATGATGAGAGGGGGCATGCGAGAGAACACGGGGAGGGTCGATGGAGGCACGACAGCAAACCTGGCACCTTCCAGGCACGAGCACACCAATAACCAAAGATACACAGCTGCGACAAGAAAGGGGAGAGATGGAGAATTCCTCTTCAAGCAGCCAGCGAGGATCCCGGTATGCCCCGCAACAAGCTTGGCAAACTTGAGGGTAGATATTTCGACGAACTTGAGATGAAGACTGGTGGACGTAGGAAACGATGAGCAGGTGGTAGATGAAGTTTGCACGACGCTCCTCAGCATCCTTTTGTTCAAAGTACTCAGTATTGTTATTGGCGCCGTAAATGGCCCCAATTCAGTTTATCCCCGCTTACTGGGCCGACGGTTGCAAGGTATTGGTTGACCTTCTGAACGCCGCGGCGCGTAGGTGGACGTAGCGCCGCGACCCAGACTTATCAGGTAGCTATTCTTGTCGATAGAAAGTTTTGCCGAAAAGGAAGAGCGCGAGAAGCAGCACGGCGCGACAAACCATTCTGCAACTACTACATGTTGAAGCAAGTGATGCTATCTTGCATTGTTCTAGCTTTCTAGTTAGTCCGTCTTGTCTCTAACGAAGCTTTTAGCGTTTGTTACTACCTAGTATATCCTGGTAGCTGGAATTCAATGCTCGATGAGAAGCAAAATACCACCCAGCGCCGTGTTGAAGACTTCTTCTTTTGGTCGAATGTTGAAATGGCTGTCATCTGGTCATGTTGAAGTCCATAAAGCCGCCCAAAAAGACACCTGAAGCCGCCAAGAATGCAGGAAACTATACAATCCATCGACACAGCTCACCTCAATCCTCAACCTAGAACAGACCTTCAATCTCTCCGGTCTCTGAATCAACATCCACGTTAATGTAACCAGGCGCAGTTGGAAGACCAGGGATAGTCTGGATATCTGCTGCAAGCGCATACAGGTACCCAGCGCCCACTGCTAAGCGAACATCTCGTATCGGTATGGTAAAGCCTGTGGGCGCACCTTTCAGAGCTGGATCATGGCTGAGCGAGTACTGCGTCTTGGCAATACATATCGGCAGGTTGCCAAATCCCTGCTTGTTGTACGTATCGACTTTCTTCTGGGCCAGCTCACTGAACTCGACCTTGTCTGCGCCGTACATGAGCTTACCAATCTTCTCAATTCGATCTTGAACTGTCCCGTCAAGGTCATAGAGTAACGAAAAGTTCTTTGGCTTTGAACTGGCGGCAATGACAGCTTTCCCCAGCTCGATAGCACCCGCACCACCTTCCGCCCAGTGGTTTGCTTGCACAGCAGCCTCAGCACCTGCAGCGAGAGCTTCCTCTCTAAGCACCTCGACCTCAGCTTCTGTATCCGTCTCAAATTTGTTCACAGCAACAACCACTGGCACACCATAAGTCTTGGCATTTGAAATGTGTTTCTTCAGGTTGACGCATCCCTTACGAAGGAGCTCTGTGTCCTCTTTGTGGTAAGCCTCTGGTAGTGGTGCCCCCGTCTGAATCTCTGGGCCTCCTCCATGGACTTTGAGAGCTCTGATCGTAGCTACTATAACTACCACATCAGGTACAAGTCCGGATGACCGACACTTGATGTTGAAGAAGCGCTCCCCCCCCATCGTGAAGTCAAAGCCAGCTTCCGTGACGACGAAGCCAGCCCGAGCTTCGTGGTCTTCATCGGGCTCAGTACCAGCTAGCTTCAGAGCCAGTTTGTCGGCTAATATAGAGCTATTGCCAATACTGATGTTCGCAAACGGACCAGCGTGAACGAACACAGGTGTACCCTCCAAGCTCTGCATAAGATTCGGCTTGATGGCGTCTTTCATAAGTGCTGTAAGGGCGCCTCCGGCACCAAGATCATCACAAGTGATTGGATCACCAGACTTGGAGCTGCCAATCACCATCCGCCCGAGACGTTCTCGCATATCGGCCAAGTCGTTGCTGAGCGCCAATATCGCCATGCATTCGCTAGCAACAGATATATCGAACGCAGTTTCGCGAGTATGGCCTTTCTCCGTTGGTGCTTGCCCTACAGTGATACCTCTAAGATGTCGATCATTCACATCAAGCACCCGTCTCCAAGTGATGGTTTCGGGATCTATATCAAGTCTTGCGAAGCGATGGATCTCGTCTGGAGTAAGGTCGTCAGGGTTTGTCTTGTCAATTCCAAGTTTCTTGAGCCTTCGGAACATTATCTTCTGGAACTCGCGCTTGCCCTTCAACGCTGGGACCAGGCGACGATAAAGAGGACCATCTTTTTGAGTCGACTCGTGGAACATGCGCGTCTCTATGGCGGCAGCAAGGAGATTGTTCGCCGCCGTAATAGCATGGATGTCGCCAGTTAAATGCAGATTGAACTCCTCCATAGGTATGACCTGACTGTATCCTCCGCCAGCGGCACCACCTTTAATGCCAAAGGTAGGGCCCATACTTGGCTGTCGGACATTTGCAAATGCAACCTTGTTCAGATGGCCACCAAGAGCCTGGGCGAGTCCCACTGTCGTAGTCGATTTCCCCTCTCCGAGAGGTGTAGGCGTAATTCCACTGACCAGGATGTACTTGCCATTCCTGCGATGTGCCAAACGGGACAAGAGGCTGAGGTCGACTTTCGCTTTGTACGCACCGTATGCTTCAAGCTCATGCGGGGCAATTCCAATCTCCCTCGCCACTTGGGTGATCTGCTTGGGATGCTGAGATCGTGAGATGGCAATATCCGACGGGACTGGAGATTTCAACTTGATGGGTAGCGGTACTATGTGTCTCGCCTTTTGTCGCTCGAAGTAACTTGTCGCAGCATCGACCACGTTTTGTAGCAGCATAGCAACTGTCATGGGCCCGACCCCTCCCGGAACCGGAGTGATTTGAGACGCAACCTCAATTGCGGAGTCGAAGTCGACATCTCCGACCAATCTCTGGCCCGACTTCTTTGACGGGTCTGGAATGTAGTTGGTTCCAACGTCTATCACTACAGCACCTGGCTTCAGCCAGTCACCTTTGACAAAACCTGGTTTGCCGATTGCGACAATCACCACATCAGCTCCTCTAACAATTTCTGGGAGGTTTTTGGTTCGTGAGTGGCACACAGTGACTGTGGCGTCAGCGTTCTTGAGCAGGTAACTGACTGGGCTTCCGACTATGTCACTTCTGCCCAGAACGACAGCGTCTTTGCCTTTTAGCTCGACTCCAGCTTCTTTCAGCAAGACCATGACACCTTGTGGTGTGCATGGCACGAAGAAGGGTTTTCCTCCTCGCTTCGCCAATTCTCCAATGTTTGTTGCGCCAAAGCCATCGACATCCTTCTCATCCAATACTGCAGAGGTGATCGCGTGCTCCGAAAGGTGGTCAGGGAGAGGCAACTGAACGAGGATACCATGGACAGCCGGGTCGTTATTGAAGCGAGTGATCTGCTGAAGCAATTCAGGCTCCGTGATCGAAGATGGCAGGTGTACCAACTCGCATGCAATGTCTGCTTCTTCAGCTGCCTTAAGCTTCATGCGAACATAAGTGCTTGAATCGGGTCTCTCGCCAACCTGCAGTATTTTCAAGCTGGGTTTAAACCTTGGATTTATCCTCTGAGTTTGTTTTATTTCCGCATGAAGTCTTTCTCTGATCTTTTTGGCGATTGCCGTCCCATCGATCTTCGTGCCCACCATATTTTGAGAGCTCCTAGAGAAATTTCGCGTGTGGGAGGGATGGGCGCGGGCAATTGGCACCCGCCACGGTCGGCTGGGTCGTTGGCTGGTGAATACTGTATAGAGTGTAAAGCAAGGCTTAATGGGAGCTACCTCAGGTCCCAGATAAGTCGTGGGTGGACTTCGGGCGTTACCGCGTGTCAGTGTAGCTACCAAATGGCATCGGAGCAAAAGCTTCTGCCGAGGAAGGATTTTTGAGATCGGCGCCAGACGCGCAGGAAAGCAACTTTTCACAGGGACATGGCCGCACAAAGCCATGGTGACAATTGGGAGGCTGTTGAAGCCTGAACAGTAGACTCAAATAATGATAGATCAAGATTGGGCCTTCTGATTGCCATTATGGCGTAGTGATTGTACCTCAGAACTGACCCGGTGCGGGTTCTGGGTCCCTCAAAGCTTGCCCGAAACTTTTTTGGCGAGGAAACTTGGCACTTGACTCATGCTTGAGGCCGCGGTGCACACAAGAAATTGTGAATACAATACTCATGGCCCCCCCCCTACCATACTCTCACCTTCCCCCTACCTCATAACTTCCTGACCATTGGAGACGTTCGAAATCCTGCAACTTTAACATCACAATGAGGCCAACTCTACTGCAAGGTCATGTAGGATAAGCAGAACTCGACTGCACCACACAAATCGCTGACCATTTTGGCAGGAGCGATCCATCAACCAGATCAAGTACAACCGAGATGGCGACCTTATATTCTCAGTCGCCAAAGACAAAAACATGTGCGCCTGGTATACGAATAACGGAGAGAGATTAGGAACGTACAGCGGTCACCAGGGTGCTATTTGGACAGTTGATGTCTCGCCAAATAGCAGAATTGTCGCTACGGGAGCAGCTGACAACGCCATCAAACTATGGAATACACAGACAGGAGAATGTATCAAAACCTGGGAACAGCCGACCGCCATCAAACGAGTGGAGTTTAGTGAAGATGGCAAGAAGCTGCTGGCAGTGACTGAGAAGAGAATGGGTCATCTCGGGACGATCTGCGTTTACGATATCAGATACGGCGATGATCTAACCGATCAAGCCGACGATCTCAGTCTCAAGATTACCTGTGAGGAGAGCAAAGCTACAGTGGCCGCCTGGAGCTTCCTGGACAAATACATCATCGCGGGTCACGAAGACGGCAGCGTCAGCCAGTACGATGCGAAGGTAACAGGAGACGCCTTTAATTTCAGGGATGGTCTTGCTAACGCTTGATTTGCAGTTGGGGGAACTGAACTTTAACGAGCAAATCCACGAGTACGATATGCAAATTAATGACCTACAAATGGCTCCAGACAGGACGTACTTCATCACTGCAGGGAAAGACAAAACCGCAAAGGTATGCTTGAGGGCAACATCTATCTCTAGGTCAAGAGATTAACATTTGCAGATTGTATCTTCTCGCGACCTCTCAGTCCTCAAGACCTACGTAGCCGACACACCTCTCAACACAGCTGCGATAACACCGAAGAAAGACTTTGTGATTCTTGGGGGCGGGCAAGCGGCCATGGACGTCACGACAACATCTGCACGACAGGGCAAATTCGAGGCGAGATTTTACCACAAGATCTTTGAAGACGAGATTGGGCGTGTAAAGGGACACTTCGGCCCGTTGAACACGATCGCGGTGCATCCACAAGGACTTGGCTACGCTAGCGGCGGCGAGGATGGCTATGTAAGGATGCACACCTTCGATAAAGCGTACTTTGATTTCAAATACGAAGTCGAACGTGAAAGTGCGAGGAATCAAGGATAAATCAGAGAAAATTACCTTCAAAACGCCTCAAATCTATCATAGGAGCGACGAAGTGGGCATGGTCAGTGGTGCGGCTATGGCAAAACCGCAGGCGGATAGGCTCGAAACAGTGCACGACTGCAGATAGTCAGGGCGTAGGGTACGCGCGAGAGAAGGTCACTGTATGTCTGTGGCTCTGGGGGAGAAAGACGTGGCAGGCTGGGGGAAGGAAATGTCACGTGGGAGAGGGCTTACATCTTGGCGGACTTAGCTGCTCTAGGCCCCTCCATACTCTCGACTTCGAGTTATGTTTGTCTACTTTGAGACAGCTTCAGTAGCTTCAGTAGCTTCAACAAATATACACTCTATCTAACATCCTTGGCCTGGCCTATAAAATGGCGACAACATATTCTGCAAGTGTATGATTGGCGACGGTGATCGGGTATTGAGGCTGTGTTAGCCACCAGTTTGCAACCTTACGGCAGCCTTGAGTCTGAGACGATGGGCGGAGGCAGTCAATCATGACATAGCTAGGCTGACCGCTACAGCCTGCCTTCGTCAATTGAAGCAAACTGCCCTAATTATTCGCAAGTCTAACACACATTCCAGCCTCCATCCTCAAGGTGATGGTGCGCCGTCTGCTTCCGGGGCATCGCAATCATGGCAATGCGTGCTATGGCAACGAAAATGGGCGAAGCTGTCCAGAGCTTCTGGGACGTCCTCGAAGCCGCATACTATGGTCGGTTCTCTCTTCATGAAGATGGGGCGTCGCCAATTTCGCAGCTGCTCAAAGTGGGGACGGCTTTGACAATCGCCATGTCTGCCAGCGTCCTGACTTCAGCAATCGCATTACCGCTCGTGATACCCGTGATCATCTGCTGGTGTTTGGTTGCGCCTTGCACGGGGAGACCTGCAAGGCGAGTCCAGAGCTTTTTCGAAACTTGTGCGGCAGGCAGCCTGATTCCGTTTGTCTGCTTGTGGTGTACAAGTGTTGCATTATTCAGAGTGGTCAAGCTCCTCGCTCGCAGCGCTCCTAAGTCGATTTTTCGGTCTTGGGCCTCGGTGAATAGGAGGATTGAAAAGATCTTCCACCGTACTTATCCATCAAGCGAGGATGTCATCCTCCCAATTTATCGCCCTCACCGGCCAATTCCTGTTGAAAGCACCACGGCAAATTCACCTGAGATTATTTCAACAAACGAGTCGAACAAACGTCCCCCGGGTATTCTCGTTCGTTATGGAATAAGACGACCTCGAACATTCCGCTTTCTGGACCTGCCCCCAGAGCTTCGCAATACGGTCTACAGACAAACTTTAGACCCCTACAAAATGCTTGTATGCGTACCCACGCGCTTGCTTCGGGCCAACGCCCAGTTCAAGAACGCTATGTCGCTCCTTCGAACATGTCGTCAGATCCGCCACGAGGCGTCAACCTACTTTTACAACTCCACAGTATTCCATGTCTTCACACGATACCCCTTCTACCGTAATATCGACCCAGTGATCACCAACAAGATGCGCGAACTGCATCTGGTGACGTTCTCAAACTCGCGAGGCTTCAACGGTCTCGCGCGTATCCTCTACTGGGACCTCCGCCGAATGCCACTACTGCGCTATTTGACAATCACATGCCGCGATGCAGACCTGCTCAAGGATGGAGAGTTAATTCAGAACTCGCTCAAGACAATGAAGGAGACATATTGTCGCCAGTTAGGACGAGCTGTCATTGTGGTGCTCATTCCGAAACGAGCCACCCCCGTACAAGTGAATGCCACGCGGGAGCTACTTAGGTCACGGTTGGCCTACGCACAGCCAGCCTGGGGCCCCAGAAGCCATTTGTCGGCCACTTTGGATACAAGAGTGAAGAGCTCGAAATACACGGCGTACGTTGCCGAACTAACAGCTCACGGCTGTAGGCGGAGCCCACTCCGCTCAGAACTACATTCAAACAGATTCACTGCTGGGTGACCAAATGCCCTTCTTCACAGCGAACAGGAGATGGGCTCTTTAGGAGACACACTGCGAACCCAGACGCTTCGAAAAAGAAGCGGGAGCTGATCGAAGGAGGGAGAATGGACCTCGAAACCTTGGACAACGCTTCCTAAGTAACACTTTATTTTTGGCCACTTGTCGTCCTCTGTTCTCAACACCTCGAACAACACAACAAGAGCATGGAGCGAGTACGAGCTCTGTGCGAAGCCTAATATCCTAGCGTTTGGAGTCTCATCTTGTATAATGGGTCGATTGGGTGGCCTTTGTGTTGTTGCTTAGAAACGAATCCCTACTCCGGCCTTTGACCAAGTGTCCAATTTATGCAAGCCAAAGTCGCCTTATAAAGGCCCGGAGCCCGGGACCACTACCAGCGGGAAAGGTCGTGATGTAGGCTTCTCTGCAAGCCGAGGACGACGGGTGTTGAGGCAAGTCCTTTCCACACAAAGGACTTTAGCTTGGGAGGGCTATATTGATTTATGGATCACAGTGGGAAGTTGATAGCATGCAGCTGGAGATTTTATCACCGCCTCGTACTGAATTAAGCACCAAAGAATGTTATTTTTGATAGGCATGTGGCTAAGGAGTCGGTAATAGCTTATAAGACTTTTCTATCCTACTCGTGCCAACTTTAAAAAAGTTCGGGCTTGATATTCATTCCTTGATTCTCCCTCGCTGGCGTAGCTCCGCCTATATCGATCTCTAGGCAGTCTCACTAATAAGTCCAACTCAAGACGGCATGCCACTTCGGCACCGTACCAAATGGATGGCGCTGTCATTTGCTGTAATAATTATGCACACGTTCAACTTGACTCCATGAAGCCAAACCTCTTCTCTGCCATCATCTTCTTGCCCAATGCTACCCCCACACACCTTACGACGCCGCCGCTACCGCTGCCGGGACTCCAAAATCCCTCCTGTCCACTTTGCCCACAAACTCCTCGCAATAGTCTCCTAAACTCTTTACCCACTCCTCAAACCTCTCCTGCAGATACTTCCCATACATGGCTTTGACGACCTTGGCCAAGATGCCCTTTTGACACTCCCACGTCACAATCTCACAGGAAGTTTCCTTGCCCGTCCCATCCACAATCGGCCGTATCTCATGGACCCGCTGGGCTTGCAACATGGATTTCGGATACCCGCCCCGGCCTATCCCTTTGTCTGGATCCAACGTCCACGAGATGCGATAGATGCCACTCTTTCCCGCATCAGTGTGGGTCGGTATCGCCGTCAAGCTGTAGTCATCGTTCACCGGATCATTCGGCCGCGACACCTCCGTCACCACCAACGGCGAATCCGTATAGTCAGTCAATTTATAGGGCAGCTTCATCCTCAAATGGAACGTCATCTTCGTCCCGTTCTTCAACCGCACACTCGGCTCGCCGCCCATTTGCCGCAGACTCTTGGCCGTAGCAGTCGAACTCGCGCGCCGCGTATCCGTACTCTTCCGCTTTCCTGCACCCGAGGTATCTTGACTGACCCGCAGCTGCTGCTGCTCTTCCTGCCTCGACCTCCGCCTCTCCGTCCCGTCCGTGTGGACATGCTGTACCGCGTCCACGGCCGCCGCGGGGGAACCAAAATTGCCCCCTTTCGCGGTCCAGAACTCCATTGCCTCCCTCTCGTCCGAGTCGTCGGGTTGCCACCGGATTGTGACGCGGGGGCAGAAGCGGTTCCAGTCGCGCCACGTCTCGGTGTTGCGCAAGGTGCGGAAGACGAGTGCGGCGGGTGCGTTGCAAGTGTAGCGGGCGGCGACGATGAAGTTGGCCGTCGCCGCAGAGACGAGCGGGGTGGTATAGGTGTCGGGCGACGTAGAAGTCGCCATAGTGAACGTGTAAGAGGTAAAGGATGTTCCCTTTCGTTCTTCCTTGGAGGGGATTGTGAAGCCTATACCGACAAGCGCCCACCCCGAGAAAGTATTCAGCGCGTTCAAATTGGATCCAGAGAAATTTCCGACGCAAAATACTGCGAATAGATTATCTCGATGCTGTTCTGTTTAGGACATCCAACTACACTCAGTAGTTTCGTGAAACCTTGACCTCCCTCGGAAGGCTAGTCAGGCTACCACATGAAAATGCTTTTTCCGCCCGAAGATATCGCAGGAGCCTTGACTACAAGTGCAACACGCAGCGCGAAAAGGGCAAAGCCTCTTGTAAAAATTGCCCCAAATTGCCGCTACTAGTTAACGTAGGTGGGATAAATTCGTGCTTTTTCCAAAGCTGAAACAAAGCACACAACTGGAAGCGAATCTCGACCCACAAAAGATGGGAGTTTTACTCGTAAAGACCAAAAGGAAAAGGAAAATGAGGGTAGTTAGCGAGGCGTTGTTAGCGAGGCGTTGTTAGCTAACGTGGTAGAACATGCAACCTTATGCCAGCCGTAGTCAGGTGGCATTACTTTCCCCTCACGATTCGAGTCCTAAGGCATGTCAAGTGCCCATTTTTCTTTCTGCGACCCCAGCTGGACTGACGTCATGACTAGTTTTACTGTTGCTTTTCGATTTCGAGCGTCTTATCGGCGTGCAGATCGCGAGAATGATGCTTGACAGCGCTGTCACGAGGAGGAAGGTGGACTGTTCCTTTGAATTTGTACTCCAATTTTAATACGAGGAAAGCCCATAGAAACCACTGTTGATACGTTCAAATGGTCATGATATTGAACATCTTAATCCAAACGTTTTGCGGTGACGCCGTAATGTCATGTCGCATCCAAGAACAAACATAAACTAGAAGGATATTGTACAAGAAGCGTAATTTTAGGACACTGAATCTTCAAGCCCTCTTCACCGGGTCTCCCAATCTCTTCTCCCGGGCTAACTTAGCCCAACTCATAGCGTCAATTCTTCCCATCCCAGCCTTGAGCACCGCCCTCTCGAGCAATCGATCTACCACTCCGTGTTGCGGTACTCTGTGCCCCTGATCTCCATTCCGCACGTGATTGAGGATCTCCCATCCTTGCATAGCCATTGCTTGTCGCTGCCACATCGAACCTGGGTAGACCATTAGCTGTCCCGTTGCAGCGACCAATAACGTCACTGCAAGGGAGAAGACATCAGATGCCGTCGTCGCTACCGAGTTTGCATCGTTGAGGACTTTGGAACTGAGGAGTTCTGGAGCAGTATACTCGCGTGTGACTGCAGACAATGTGTTGGGAGTGATTGTGGATGCGGAAAGGCGCTGCGAGGATGAGAAGTCGGCGTAAAGAGGTGTAAACGGAAATTCAGATCCTTCATGCAGAGTCGGTGACAGTAGAATGTTTCCTGGCTTGATGTCACCGTGTACCACACCTGCACCACCTGACTCATCATGCAGCCAGGCAAGCCCTGTGATAGTGTGCTCTGCAAGACTCACCCAAGCTACCGTGCTTCCAATCACAGGATCGGGCGACGGCCACTTCGTACGTTGCGCCCGTTTCATGCAGCCTTCGATATAGTCATGCAAGCTTAGTGGAACTGGCCCGAGTACCAGGGATTCCGTAGATGGCAAGAAGCCATAGAATGGTATGACAAATTGATCCCAGCATTCGGTTCTTACGATGTGACTCAGCACGATACCCTCACTATGCAAAATCGGCTTCGCGTCTTTCCGAGCGGGCGTCTTGACAGCGACTATCAGAGGCACAAACATCGTTGGCGATGCCGGTGGAGTTGGGAGCATTGTACGCGTTAGATCCGATGTCTCCCGTCCAACCGCTCGATAGACAGTGCTCCAAGCACCGTGTCCGAAAGTCTGTTTGCGCCCAGTGGAATCCTTCACAATTTCTACCTCAAAAGGACATTCGATGAGTTCGGGCAAGTCAGAAATCTCATCCTGAATTTTCTCGTCTGGAAACTCGCCGAGGCCATCGAGGCTGGTGTATTTTGCGATTGGAGCCACCTCATGGCTGCGTATCGGTATCCTAGCTAGGTTCGCGGACGATTTCGTCTGCCGGGGTGAGGTTGGTGGTGTTAGTGGGAAACACCTATTGCTTGTGAGAGGCTCGTATGAATGCTGCTTTGTGGCATCGTGTGGCGTCTGTGTTGGGGACAGAAGAGGGGAGCTTAACGTCCGATTGTGGTGAGATGGTCTAGTAGGTTTGACGGGACACAAGCTCTTGCTGTGACGAGAAGGTGTCGAAGGTTCGTCACTGTGTTCCAGGATGGATGGGTTGAACAAGGCCATCGCGGGCTTCAAAAGTCAACTTGGGTCCTCTGGCTGGATCTATAAGAGGTAGGTGTTGCTGATTCAAGCGCAGGAAGGGTCCAGCGCATCCAAGAAAACAGGCATGTCAGCAGCTTTTT